>Ga0247805_1000015_pt1 | contig 261760 bp, 229 predicted proteins | sample UWRJL044104R1_FD_180930 | JGI IMG/M metagenome (GOLD analysis project Ga0247805, IMG submission 180930) | Plant litter microbial communities from Arlington Agricultural Research Station in Wisconsin, United States - UWRJ-L044-104R-1 | ecosystem: Environmental > Terrestrial > Plant litter >... | reverse complement strand
GTACAAGGCAAAAGTATTTTTAAACTTTTTTTGAAATAATTTGTAAGAAGCTCAAAATGAGGAAAATCCACCCCAAAGTTTTTTTGACTTTTTTCAGCATTAGTGGTTAGGAAGGAAAATTGGACTTAAAATGGGTGGCTGACCCGCGGGATTCACGTGTATAGGGGTGCATTGGGCAGGCGTTTCTCATCCCGTACTCTGAAAAGTAATCAGAAAGCTCCTGGAGCAGGGTGCTGTTCGCATTTCTTTGCAGTTACTCCGGTCGGAGACCGGTAACACTTGGGCGTAGTCTGAAGACTACGCCCAACATATGAAAATAGACCTGCTTGAAAATAGCTAATTACTATTTTCAGAGTCGGCTTTCTGCCTTGAGAGAATTCTTTTACTTATAAAATGGTCAACAATCATAAGGATGAAAAGCAATAATCCTGTCCATAGCAAATTTTTGCTGCCCGACCAATGCTGAAACGAGAATAGTGCTCCAAGCATTAACAAGCAAATTGTGGCAAGCATCAATAATGCCCTAAGAACTGTCATGTATGTTTTCATTTATATATATGGCTAATTTAAAATCGACTTTTTAGAATTGATTCCGCCGCTATTCCAATTACTCACCGCTCGTAAAAGCAAACGGGCTCTCAATTAAAACTGAGAGCCCGTTAATTATATTGTACCTGATCCGATCAAGACCCGCAAGCCTCACATCCTTCAGGATCATCCAATGAACATTGCATATCCGAACGACTATCCCGCGGAGTCACTGGTTTTGTATGGTCTTCCGCGTATTGCACGTAGTTTAATTCTTTTTCGGCAATAACTTCCGTCGCTGGTTCAATTTGAGCCTCTGCTTGTTTTCCTAATGTAAACTGAACAGGAGCTGAAGCAGCACGTGTACGTAAATAATACATACCCGTTTTCAATCCCTTTTTCCACGCATAGAAATGCATAGAAGTTAATTTGCCGAAATTCGGTTCTTCAAGGAAAATATTCAATGACTGCGATTGACATATGAACGCTCCACGATCGGCAGACATATCCAGAATACTACGCTGTTTAATTTCCCACGCCGTTTTATATAGATCTTTAACGTTCTGAGGAATATTGGGAATTGCCTGAACCGAACCGCTGGCACGAACCAGGTTGTTTTTCATTTCTTCATCCCAAAGCCCAAGTCTTACAAGATCTTTCAAAAGATATTTATTCACGACAACGAATTCTCCTGAAAGAACGCGTCGTACATATATATTAGATGTGAATGGTTCAAAACATTCGTTATTACCTAAAATCTGGCTTGTAGATGCCGTTGGCATCGGTGCAAGTAACAAGGAATTACGAACGCCGTTTTGAATTACTTCTTTGCGTAGCTTTTCCCAATCCCAATGCTGATGACTATCTGGTTTCACTCCCCACATATCAAACTGGAAAACACCCTGCGAAATCGGACTGCCTTCCCATGTTTCATATGGGCCATGAAGTTTTGCCAGTTCCATAGAAGATTCCATCGCTCCGAAATAAATCGTTTCGAAAATATCTTTATTTAGCTGACGTGCTTCATCGGAATCAAAAGGCATACGCATCATACAGAAAGCATCTGCCAATCCCTGAATACCGATACCGATCGGCCGGTGTCTTTTATTACTTTTTTCCGCTTCCGGAACGGGATAATAGTTAAGGTCAATTATTTTGTTCAGATTGCGCGTGATCACTTTTGTGATCTCATATAATTTCTGATGATCAAAACGATAATATCCGTCCGCTTTCATCTCTACAAACTTAGGCAAGGCAATCGAAGCCAGATTACAAACCGCGACTTCATCTGGAGCAGTATACTCCATAATTTCAGTACAAAGGTTCGAAGACTTAATTGTCCCTAAATTCTTCTGATTCGATTTTGAGTTTGCGTGATCTTTGTACAACATATAAGGTGTACCTGTTTCAATCTGCGATTCGAGAATGGCAAACCACAGATCCTGCGCTTTTATTGTTTTACGTGCTTTTCCTTCCAGTTCATATTGTTCGTAAAGCTTTTCAAATTCTTCACTGTGCGTATCTGCCAATCCCGGACATTCATGTGGACAGAATAATGACCAGGTATCATTCGCTTCCACACGCTTCATAAACAAATCCGGAATCCACATGGCGTAGAAAAGATCACGTGCACGCTGCTCTTCTTTCCCATGATTTTTTCTCAAATCAAGAAAATCGAAAACATCTGCATGCCATGGCTCCATATAAATAGCAAAAGAACCTTTACGCTTTCCACCTCCCTGGTCAACATAACGTGCAGTATCATTAAATACTCGAAGCATTGGCACGATACCATTTGACATTCCGTTTGTTCCTTTAATATAGGAACCTGTCGCGCGTACATTATGTATGCTCAAACCGATACCACCGGCAGACTGAGAAATAAGCGCACATTGTTTTAATGTATCATAAATCCCCTCGATACTATCTTCCTTCATCGTTAACAAGAAACAAGAAGACATCTGCGGCTTCGGTGTTCCGGCGTTAAACAACGTTGGAGTCGCATGCGTAAACCACTTTTCAGACAACAAATGATAGGTTTCGATCGCTGCCGGCACATCTTCCTGATGGATACCGATAGCAACACGCATCAACATTTGTTGGGGTCTTTCGACGATTTTGCCGTCTACTTTAAGTAGATAAGATTTTTCAAGGGTTTTGTAACCAAAATAATCATAGGCATAATCCCTGTCATATATAATAGTAGAATCAAGCAAGGATGCATTCTGGCGGATTACTTCATAAACTTCTTTCGAAATTAATGATGCATTTTCACCGGTTTTTGCATCTACATAGGTATAAAGACGTTTCATTGTTGCCGAGAACGACTTCAATGTGTTCTTATGGAGATTTGAGATCGCGATCCGGGCAGCTAAAATAGCGTAATCAGGATGCTTGGTAGTCATCGACGCAGCTGTTTCAGCAGCAAGGTTATCCAGTTCGGCAGTAGTTACTCCGTCATAGATACCAGAAACAACCTTTTTGGCTACCTCTATGGGCTGGATGTAATTGTTATCAAGGCCGTAGCTCAGTTTCTCGATACGGGCGGTTACTTTGTCGAATTTTACCGACTCACGACGACCGTCACGCTTTATTACGTACATAGACATGTCAATTTCTTTTTCTGAGGTGAAAGTGATTTTAAGTTGTTAACAAGAATGAAGGGAGGGAGTAAAATATTCCTTGAAATAACCGAAAATAAATTTAAAGTGCAACTGATAATTTAAGGCTTAAAAAGACTTTGTAGGGATAGTACAAATTATTAAATTGTTAATATTCTTAAAACAAGTCTGTTAGCAAAACACAAACTAAATAGGTTCACGAAAAATATTTTCCTGCCATTTCTATAAAAAATATTTGCAAACTTTTTTTTGCGAGATATCTTGGAAGTATCAAATATACAAAATAGTAATATCTGATATTCAATCTATTACAATCAGATAAGTTTTTTCATAAATTTAAAATTTGTAAACTTTTTCAATTTTCTTATACTTTTTGTATTCATATTATTTCGGTTCAACCTTTTTATTATAAATATACTTTTCAAAAAAATATCAATATGGATCAGCCTTTTGAACAACAGTCAAGAAGAAATTTTTTGAAGCAATCGGCCGGAATCTACGCCGGTTTAACTTTAGGGGCGGGAACATTGGCAGAAGCCATGTCTTCTCATGAATTTGGAGCCAAATTTTCATTACCACTTGGGGTTTATGCTTCTTATGAAAAAGCCGAAATGCTGAAAAGTTACGGATGCTCTTATATTGAAGAATCCGTTGGCGGATTTCTGATTCCAAAAGACGGTGATTTAAAATATGCCAAAAATCTTCAGCAGTTGCAGGAAGAAAAATTTCCGATCAGGTCTTATGTCATTCTTTTGCCGGGAGATTTGAAAACGCTCGGGCCCGACGCAAATCATGAAGCAATCTTGCAGCGCACCGATCTCGCATTGAAACGTGCGAAAGAATGTGGTTCTAAATATATCGTTTTTGGAAGCGGCGCTTCTCGTGTAATTCCGGAAGGTTTTGATCGTGATAAGGCAAAAGCGCAACATATAGAATTAAGTAAAAAAATGGCTCCGCTTGCGGATAAACACGGTGTCACGATTGCACTGGAACCTTTAAACCGCGGGGAAACCAATTTTATTAATAGTCTTGCGGAAGGTGTTGAAATAGTTGATGCTGTCAACAGTCCGTCTTTTCAACTTCTTTGCGACATTTATCATATGTTGAAAGAAGATGAACCGGCTGATCAGATCGTCAAATTCGGGAAGCATATTGTTCACTGCCATATTGCCGAAAAACAAAACCGCACACCGCCAGGAGTCGCCGGCGACGATTTCAGACCTTATCTTGGCGCTTTGAAAAAAATAAAATATAAAGGAGGACTTTCCATCGAATGTTTCGTATATCAGGACTTTGACAGCCAGTCTAAAAAAGGGATTGAAGTACTCCAAAAGCAGATTAGTGAGGTCTGATTTTGAATATTTTATATTTATCGCGTAGATATTGAGAAAGATAACTCCGATTTGCTTGGTTTAATAGATAAGAATTTTTACTTTTGCAATCCTTTTTGAGAATTGTATCGAAACACATAATTGCATATACAAATGAAAAATGATATTCATCCCAATTACAGAGAAGTAGTATTCTGGGATTTATCCAGTGATTTCAAATTTATTACACGCTCGACAATCGAAACCAGCGAAAATATCACCTGGGAAGATGGAACAGTTTACCCTGTATACAAAGTTGAGGTTTCTTCTAAGTCTCACCCATTCTACACAGGTAAAAATGTACTTGTTGATACTGCGGGACGTGTTGATAAATTCAGAAAACGTTACGGTACGAAAGAAACTACTGAAGCTTAATTTTTAAAAAAAATTAATTGCTTGTAAGAAAGCAGTCTCGAAGCGAAAGCTGTCAGAGACTGCTTTCTTTTTTTGCCCGAACCAAAAAAATGGACGAACTTTGACGGTACATACTAAAACACTCTATGCGTAGTATCATCTTATTCGACGATCCGAAAATTCGCTTACAATTATTACCATTTACCTATACTCGCCCGGTCGCCAAAATTCGTTGTGGAATCTGGACTATCGCTGAAAAATGGACTAACTGGCTACAATCTTCTGTTTCTTTTCAAACCGAAAATTATTTAAGCACACGTTTTCCCACCGATTATTCGACCAATCAGATATATATCAACGGCGCACTTTGTCCTGATACTTTATTGGTTGAAGCTATTGAGAAATTAACCGACGAATCGGTTCTGATTTCGAGTGAAGATGAGATTCTAGCGGTAAAAACTTCTTCCAGCAAATGGAATCCTGCGATTGGAACAGCTAGTCTGGATAAATTTGTATTTCCAGAATCTGTCATCATGATCCGCCAGATCTGGGATATATTTTCCGGCAATGGAGTTCAGATAAAATCAGATTTTGAAAGAATACGTGCTTCCAGAAAAACAGCCGAACTGACTGATCCTTTTACTCATTGCTACAATTCTGAAAATATATTTATCGAAGAAGGAGCTGTAATCAGAGCATCTGTATTAAATGCAGAGAATGGTCCGATCTATATTGGAAAAAATGCTTTGATACAGGAAGGTTCTACCATCCAGGGGCCATTTGCCATAGGTGAAAGTTCAGTCCTTGCACAAGGGACCAAGATACGTCCGAATACATCCGTTGGCCCTTTTTGCAAAGTTGGTGGTGAGGTAAGCAACAGTGTAATTTTTGGATATAGCAATAAAGGTCACGACGGTTATTTAGGAAATGCGGTATTGGGAGAATGGTGCAATCTGGGAGCGAATACGAATAATTCGAATCTGAAAAATGACCATACTGCTGTAAAACTTCATAGCTATGTTACCGCAAAACTGGAAAGTACAGACTTGCTTTTCTGCGGACTTTTCATGGGTGATTATTCCAAGGCAGGAATTTCTACAATGTTTAATACCGGAACCGTTGTTGGCGTGAGCGTAAATGTTTTTGGAGCCGGTTTTCAGCCGAAACATGTTCCCTCCTATTCCTGGGGCGGCAATGCAGAAGGATTCACAGAATACAGATTTCAGAAAGCAATCGCGGTTGCCAAGGATACTGTCAGTCGCCGCGGTGTAATATTTGACGAACAGGACGAAGCAATACTTCTGGAAGTATTCGAACAAACACAAAATCAGCGATAAAATAGTTAAATTTAAGAATAGATTAACCCAAAACCATTGTGCTGTTTAGAGATATTCCGGGACTGGAACATATAAAATCGACACTACGACGTTCGGTGCAAACAAGCCATCTGGCTCACGCGCTTCTGTTCGACGGTGCGAGCGGAGGAGGAGGATTAGCTTTGGCACTTGCGTTTTCTACCTATATCAATTGCGAAAATCGGAGCGAGGAAGACGCATGCGGTGTCTGTGCCTCCTGTGCCAAGATGAATAAATTAATTCATCCGGATTTTCATTCTATTTTTCCGATTGCAACCTCTAAAAAAGTCAGCGGGAATACCAGTGAAGCATTTTTACCCTTATGGCGAAGTTTTCTGCTTGATACGCCTTATAGGATATTGCCCGAGTGGCTGGATTTTATCAATGCAGAAAACAAACAGGGAAACATCTCAGTCGAAGAAGCACGTGGAATTCTAAAAAAACTTTCTGTTAAATCTTATGAGGGTGAATATAAAATTCTCTTAATATGGAAACCGGAAATCATGAATGCTTCGTCAGCAAATGCCCTGCTGAAAATTCTGGAAGAGCCGCCTTATAAAACACTTTTCCTACTGGTCAGCGATCAGTCTGACCGATTGTTAACGACTATTATTTCCCGCACGCAACGTGTCGCTGTCCCTGCTTTTTCAGATGATGAAGTCAGGTCGTTTTTAAAGCAACAATCTGTAAGTGAGAATATAGCAAATCAGGTAACGTATCTTTCGGACGGGAATTTATCAGAAGCACTCCGCCTTGTCCATGAGACTTCCGACGACAGGTCTGCGTGGTTCGCAGAATGGATGCGGTATTGTTACAGATATGACGTAGCCAGCCTGGTACGATTGGCGGATAGTTTTGATGTGATGAACAAAGAAAAGCAAAAAGGTCTTTTCGAATATTCACTCCGATTGTTTCGCGACATGCTGGTTTGGAGCCAGGGCGCTGCCGAGTTGTTGCGGGTTCCCGAGGAAGAACTTACTTTCGTGCAGAATTTTTCAAAAGCAGTTAATTTCGATGCTTTGGAAAATATGGTTCAGGAAGTCAACGTTGCATATTACCACATCGAAAGAAACGTAAGAGCAAAAATGGTGTTTCTTGATCTGTCCTTAACCATTGCACCATTTTTTCAACGTAGATGAAAAAAAAAATTGAGCTTATCGGAGCAACTGACATTGTAGACTTGCCAGAACTCGGCTGGTATAAGGTCCCGGTTCGCGTGGATTCGGGTGCAGCAACTTCCTCCATTCATTGCGCAAAAGTCCGCCTGATTAAAGACGGCGATGACACCAGGCTTTGCTTTTATCTGGATTCAAAAAAAGGTGCACCTGAGCAATCGTTTACGGTAAGCGATTTTAAAGAAACCGTTGTCCGCAATTCTTCCGGGAAAGAGGAAAAAAGATATGTGATCAAAACGCAGATCACCCTTTTTGGAAGGAAAATACGTACGGAATTTTCATTAGCGAATCGTAAGAAAATGAGCTATCCGATATTACTCGGAAGAAAATTGCTAAAAGGGCGTTTCATCGTTGATGTTTCACAAAAGGATCTTTCCTCCAAACAAAATGCCGAGAAAATCAGACATAAGAAAAATCCTGATCCTGAGGCCAACCCTACTCTTTTAATCCAATAGATTTATATGAAAATCGCCGTATTATCCACCAATCCTGACCTTTATTCAACGAGGCGTCTGGTGGAGGCAATCAAACAGAAAGGTCACCAGGCTGTGGTTATTGACCATGTCAAGTGCTTTGTCATGATTGAAGGAGGAAAACCAACTGTCATTTATAAAGGAAAACCGATTAAAGGAATTGATGCTGTCATTCCGAGAATAGGAACTTCTGTGAACGCTTTCGGTTGTGCTGTTGTAAGACAATTTGAGTTGATGAAAATATTTACAACTGTCAAATCCCAAGCGATCTTACGGTCCAGAGATAAATTGCGCAGTATGCAGGTACTTGCCAAATCGGGTGTAGATATTCCTAAAACCGTTTTTGCAAAAAATCCTGCACAGGTCAATGAGTTGATTCAAATGGTGGGCGGACCTCCTGTAATTATTAAATTGCTGGAAGGCACCCAGGGTGTTGGTGTGGTTTTGGCAGAAACAACAAAAGCTGCAAAATCCACAATTGAAGCTTTTTATGGTTTGCGTGCCAATTTTTTGATTCAGGAATTTATTGCTGAGTCCAAAGGAGCAGATATCCGTGCTTTTGTTATTGGAAATAAAGTTGTCGCTGCAATGAAACGTCAGGGACATGAAGGAGATTTCCGGTCCAATCTTCACCGTGGCGGAGAAGGTTCACTGGTAGAATTAACACCTGAGGAAGAACATACTGCAATTGCTGCTGCCAAAGCATTGGGCGTTAAAATTGCGGGTGTCGATTTATTGCAATCAGAAAGAGGACCATTGGTAATGGAAGTAAATTCTTCTCCTGGATTGAAAGGAATTGAAGAAATAAGCGGGATCGATATTGCCTCTTTGATTGTTGCTTACATTGAAGAGAAAATAATCACGGATGAAGGAGATACTGTTGGGGTTTAATTTACCAGTTGTAACTCGTAAATTTGAGATTTAATATAAGGCAGCTAGTCCCAACAAAAACTAGTAGCTAACAGCTAAAAAGAATCATGCATATCAAAATAGGAACACGTGGTAGTAGACTCGCTCTTTGGCAGGCATATTACGTTGAAACGCTTTTGAAGAAAGGCGGCGTAACCACGGAAATCGTCATCATAGAAACGAAAGGTGATAAAATACTGGACCGTTCTTTATCCAAGATCGGAAGCAAAGGAGTTTTCACTCAGGAACTGGAAGATCAGCTTAGAAGCGGAGATATTGATATTGCGGTGCACAGCGCCAAGGATCTTCAATCTTCACTTGACGAAGATTTTGAACTTATTGCATTTACAGAACGTGAACATGCCAATGATGTGCTGGTAAGCCATGATACCAGTCTTTCACTTCAAAGTGGAGAATCCTTCGTTGTTGGAACTTCGTCAACCCGCCGTATTGCAATTTTGAAACATTATTATCCGCATATCAAAATCGTTGACATGCGCGGAAATTTACAGACACGTTTCAGGAAATTGCAGGAAGGTCAGTGCGATGCATTGTTATTGGCTTATGCAGGCGTTCACCGCATGGAATATGATGAGTCGATAGCCGAGCATTTGCTGCTGGACGAATTTACCCCGGCTGTCGGACAAGGAAGTGTTGCTATTGAAAGTGCTGTTTCTCTTTCTGACGAGAAAAAAGCGATTCTTAAAAAACTGCTTAATCATGAACCAACTGAAATCTGCCTTCGGACGGAAAGGGCATTTCTTAAACAGCTTCAAGGTGGATGCAGCATTCCGGTTTTCGCTTTGGCCATCCTGAATCACGATGAAATTAATATTTCAGGTGGCATAATCAGTTTGGACGGACAAGAATTAATTCGTCGTTCTGAAACTGGGGCAGTCGCATTTCCGGAAGAACTGGGTACTGCTTTGGCTGACGAGTTATTAAGCGCCGGAGCTGACCGTATTTTACAAGATATCCGTAGCCAAAATCCTTTGGTTTAAAATATTATTTATTGACAAAGAGGGCTGCTTCATTAAAATCGAGGCAGCCCATTTGCTTTGTGTTTAAGCGGGTACAATTTCAAAAATATACTTGAATTTGTTTCAAGCCTTAGCAAATATCGCGGCTAAAAAAAGGCTGTCTCAGATTACACTGAAACAGCCTTTGTCTTTCATGAAAACCGATTCTTAATTTTTAATCGGAGGAATAGAATCTGTGGGTTTCTTTGTGCTGTCAGCCGGAGTTTGTGGAATCACAGGTGCCGGAACTTTTTGGGTAGTATCGGCCGGCATTGTCATTTCAGGTTTCTTCGTGCTGTCAGCAGGTGTTTGCGGAATTGCTGCACCAGGTATAACCTGTGCGCTATCCAATTTCTGTTGTGTACTGTCTGGTTTTTGAGGAATATTCATACCAGGCTGTCTGCGTGAAGCACTGTCTGGCTTGGTTTGAGGCGCAGTAAATCCAGATTGTCCTTGCGGTCTGTTACCCATTCCAGCCGGACGGCCACCTGCTGCTCCGGGAGTAATTGCAGGAGTAACAGCTGGTGCTGCTTGCTGCATTTGGGCTCCACCGTCGTTTCCTCCGCCACCATCACTTTTCTGGTCATCGTTATTAACGGACTTTCTTCTGCGCGTTTTTTGTTCAACAAACGTCATTTTACCAAGACGGTAAGAGAAGTTGATACGGAATCCGCGGTTGTAACGATAAATCGTGCTCACCTGGTCAAATGTCGAAGAAGAAAGATCTGTTCTCATTTTAAGTGCGTCTGTCAGGAAGTTTTCCATGGCCAAACCTACGCTACCTCTTTTATTCTTGAAATCTTTCTTGATACCAAGATCATACATTCTGAATCCACCGGCAGAACCTTGAAGCTGAACTTCTTTACCTCTTGCAAATCCACCACCCTGGATTCCCCAGCCACCTTTCAATGTAACGCCGGTTCTGAAACGACCACTTACCACATAACCGCTGTTGCTTGACTGCAATGCTGCTACCGGACTATTATTTTTCAGGTTAACATAGTAGACATCCATTCCACCACCAACTTGCCAGATTTTGAAAAGTGTAAGGTTTCCAAAGATATTCGCACCATAATTCTGCTTATCTCCAATGTTTCCGTAAGTCGTCGTGATTACACCTGCATCATTGGTTGTACGAATGTTTTCAATTGAGTTATTTGTAAAACGTGCAAAGGTCGATACATTGATATACAGACTGTTTTTAAAGAAACTTGTTCCCAGCTCAATGTTGTCCGTTAATTCAGGATCAAGGTTTGGGTTACCAACTGTAATATTTTGCGGGTTTGCGGCATTCACGTTCGGGTTCAAAAACTGAATTCCCGGACGTTGCAGGCGGCGGTTGTAGCCCAATTTTACCGTTTGTCCCTTTCCAAAAGTTTTCGAAACGTTCAAACTTGGAACCAGGTTTCCATAAGCAGGCAAGTTAAGATCAACCTCGCCTTGCTGCGCATTGATAGCCGTGTATTCGTAACGAGCACCTCCCTTAAATGTAAACTTGCTTTTTGTTGTCAAAGTATAGGAAACATATCCAGCTGCTACGTTTTGGTCATAATCAAGACTGCTTGACGGATTTGGCGTATTTACCTCATCGAAATAATCAAAACGGCTCAATACCTGACGGAAAATTCCTTTTCCTCCAACTTCCAGCAATTGATTGTTTTTAATCGGAGTCTGGTAATCTAGTTGAATAGTACTTTCCTGGTTGGAGCTCTTATTGTTGTTTCCCGAGCGTCCCAAAAATTCTGCAATGCCGCTTTTATAAGTATACAAGTCCGCATCGAAATCATTGGTTCTGTTATTGCGGCTGTATTGGCCCAGGATACTCAATTCCTGTTGTGGCTTGCTTAACGTTTTGATGTAATCTACGTTAACATCCCACGTTCCTGATAGATCTTTAACATCTACATCACGGAAAGATGAAGTTGTCACTCCGCTACGTGTGTTGTTCGTTGTAATTGTTTGCGGTGTGATATTGTTTCTTAAACCATAACGAACGCCGGCCGAAATCGTACTGTTTGGATCAATTTCGTAATCAGCACCTAAGTTGTAAGATCCGAAAGCTCCTTTATTTTTAGAAGTTGTTTTTTGCTCAATTGAAAAATTATCTCCTGTCTGTAAATTGTCTGTTCTTCCCGGCTGGTTATAGTTGAATCTACCGAAGCCACCAAGATTAAATCCAAGTTTACCTGTGCGATAATTTCCTCTCAGACCCAGATTAGAACCACGATTACCAACACCGGTATCAAGATTAAGCGTACCGCCCTGGATCGTACTCTTCTTGGTAATAATATTGATAATACCACCAGAACCTTCCGCATCATATTTTGCCGAAGGAGAGGTTATCACCTCAACAGATTTAATCATATCTGCCGGAATTTGTTTCAAGGCATCCGCAACACTGGTCGCAACCATCGTCGACGGTTTATTATTGATAAGAACCCGAACGTTTGAGTTTCCACGAAGTGAAACATTTCCGTCCAAATCCACTGTAAGCATCGGCACTTTACGCATAACATCACTCGCGTCGCCGCCCTTACTTGTTATATCCTTTTCAGCATTGAAAACCAGGCGGTCCACTTTTTCTTCGATCAGCTGTGCCATACCTACAACCTGAACTTCATTTAGCTGAACAACATCAGGAGAAAGAATTATGGATCCCAGATCAAGTTCTGTCTTTTTATCGATCTTGATTCCTTTGATCGTTTTTGTTTTATAGCCAATGAAAGAAATTAGAATTTTGAAATTTCCGGAGGCAACTTTTGTCATATTAAAAGCGCCTTTTTCGTCGGTTGTAGTACCGTCTATCGGGTTATTTGTTTTTTCATCCACAAGTGCCAGGGCAGCAAATTCCACAGGTTTTTTACTCAGTGAATCCACAAGAAAACCTTTGATTCTCCCGTTTCCTTTGGGTGCGTCATCAAGCGTACCTGGAATTGCAGCTTGCTTCTGACGATCTCCGCCACGCTGGAAGTCACCTCCGCCGGGACGGCCACCGCCCCCTCCTCCGCCACCAAATTGCGCAAATGCTGTGCTTGTCAGTCCAAGGATTAGTCCTAATAATGTAAATCGTTTTATCATGTTCATGGTGAATCGGGCAATATATTATGTATAAATCAAGTTCAAAATAAGTATCAATTAATCAGTTAAAAAAAGGCAATAGATGGAGAGCTAGGTTCTACCGATCAACGGGCAATTCTAGCCGACGAGATGATCGTCAAAATAATGAATTGGCAAATTTCATTTTGTGAATCAATTGTTTTTCAGTAGGATTACAAGAACCATTCCCACCATAAACTTTCGCACTTTCGAGAAATTCGCTTATAGACTATGCATGCCGATCTGTCGATTTTTAACTTGGTTTGATCGAATCGGCTAGGCGCTTACAAATTTTCACTGTATGATTGTATTGTGATTAAAAGGTTTAAAAGCATCGACAAAAAAATATTTGCATGAATAACCCCACAGTTCGGAAATATCCTCCGCTTTTTTTACATCTACTAGGCTGGAGTTTTCTCGCATTATTTTTAATGTGGCAGCCTCTTAGCTGGCAAATCCAGTTTCCGGTAACATTCTGGATCAAGCAGGCGGTATTATTTTCAATGCTTATTGCGATTTTTTACCTGAATTTTTACTTCTGGTTTCCTCAATATCTTGCGAAAAACAGATATGCCCGATTTATCATATTTAATGTTTTATCTGTAATTGTTCTCGCCGTTTTAATGGAGCAAGTCAAAATTGCCATTAACCATGGTGAACAAATGGATAAAGCATTTAAAATGGCACGTGAGGCAAACGGAGATAAAAAACATCAGGATAGACTTGATTATTTTGCCTTGCTGACCGCGCTTATTATTATTGGTATCAGTACCAGTGTCGCCGCTGTGCAAAATGCGGAACGTGATAAACAATACAGAAGAAATCTTGAACAGGAAAAAATCAATTCGGAGTTATCTTTTCTGAAAGCACAGATTAATCCGCATTTCTTTTTCAATACCCTTAATAATATCTACGCATTAACCATTATCGACGTCGAGACGGCGAGGGAAGCGCTTCATAAACTTTCCCGGATGATGCGTTATGTACTTTACGAAACACAGCATGGAACTGTTCTGTTGAGTCAGGAAATTGCCTTTGCCCAGGATTATATTCAGCTTATGCAACTCCGATTGACGGATAAAGTGACCGTGAGCCTGGAACCACCCGTTCCGTTGCACGACGTTTCTATCGCGCCGATGCTTTTCTTACCTTTTATCGAAAACGCATTTAAACATGGCGTCAGCGCCGTTCAGCCAAGCCATATCGATATTAAAATATCGCAGAAAGGACAAAAGGTTTTTATTGATGTAAGAAATACTTTGTTTACTGAAAAGCGTACTGTTCTGGATGAAAGCAATGGGATTGGGCTAACGAACACGCAGAGGAGGCTTGATTTGCTATATCCGGGAAAATATCAGCTGGATGTGAATGAAAATGCCGAAGAAAAAGAATTTGAAGTACATCTGGAATTACAAACTGCATGAACGTATTACAATGCATAGCCGTTGACGATGAGCCACTTGCTCTCGGACTGGTTTGTGCTTTTATTGATAAAACTCCCTTTTTAAATCTGGCCGGAAGATATTCCAGTGCGGTTGAAGCTTTGGAAGCTATCCACAAACAACAGGTTGATCTGATATTTCTGGATATCCAGATGCCTGATTTAACAGGGATTGAACTTGCCCGGATTATTGAAAAATCAGGAAATCAGGGCCCCAGAATAATTTTCACAACCGCTTTCAATCAATTCGCCTTAGATGGATTCCGGGTAGATGCGCTGGATTACTTGTTAAAACCTTTCAATTATGAAGAGTTTTTAAAAGCCGCTTCCAAAGGGAAAGCCTATGTTGAACTGGTTCAGCGTGCAGCAAATGGTTCTGCTCCTGAAATGAAAGAAGATTATTTGTTTCTAAAAGTAGAGTATCAGCTTGTCAGGATCGCTTATGACGATATTCTTTATATTGAAGGCTTAAAAGATTATGTTAAGGTTATTTTAAAATCGGACACAAAACCGATACTTTCTCTGACAAGCCTAAAATCGCTGGAAGAGAAATTACCTTCAACGAAATTCATGCGCGTGCACCGTTCGTTTATCGTAAATCTTGACAAAATCGGCGCAGTTACCCGAAATACGATTCAAATAGGCACAGTTACAATTCCGGTTAGTGACCAGTATAAGGAGAATTTTAGTCAGTTTTTGAGCAAGTGGATGTGAGATTTTTCACGTATTTGATTCTGTTATAAACTAATCATCCCTGCGGGACATTCTGTTTATAGAAAACGTAATTACAACATCGGCAGCGACTCCATCCGGGTAAAAGCGTCCGTTCGAATTTCCTAACAACAGGAGTCTCAACAAGAGCTGAACATATATTAGCATTTAAAAGTAAAGCAGCCAGGACTGTGCATAATTGCTCCAAATCCTGACTGCTCTACCAAATGCTAAATTTTAACAGCTTTAAGTCAGAACCTATCCCTTCAATTCTTCTTTGAGGAAAAATCCTGTATAGCTTCCTTTTACTTTCGAAACTTTTTCAGGCGTTCCTTCTCCAATTATTTTTCCTCCCAAAGCACCGCCTTCCGGGCCAAGGTCGATGACATAATCAGAAACTTTAACCACGTCAAGGTTATGCTCAATGATCAGAACCGTATTTCCTTTTTCAACCAGCTTGTCAAGAACAACCAGAAGATGTTTGATATCCTGAAAGTGTAAACCCGTTGTCGGTTCATCCAGAATATAGAGCGTCTTGCCCGTATCACGTTTTGACAATTCTTCCGATAATTTTACACGTTGGGCTTCTCCACCGGAAAGTGTCGTTGCATGTTGTCCAAGCGTGATATAACCCAATCCAACATCAAAAAGTGTTTGTACTTTTCTTAAAATTCGTGGCTGGTTTTCGAAAAATTCAAGCGCCGTTTCCACCGTCATATCCAAAATATCGGCAACCGATTTTCCTTTGAAACGAACTTCCAATGTTTCACGATTGAATCGTTTTCCTTTGCAGGTCTCACAATTTACGTGAACATCCGGAAGAAAATCCATTTCAATTCTCTTCATTCCGGCTCCTTCACAATCTTCACATCTACCTCCTTTGACATTAAATGAAAAACGGCCAGGCTTATATCCGCGGATCTTCGCTTCCGGCAGTTCTGCAAAAAGCGTACGGATATCTGTAAATAAATTGGTATAAGTAGCCGGATTCGAACGCGGAGTCCGTCCGATTGGCGACTGATCGACTTCAATAACTTTGTCAATATGTTCCAGTCCCTCAATACTTTTATAAGGAAGCGGCTCTCTTCTTGATTTATAAAAATGATGATTCAGTAAAGGGAAAAGCGTTTCATGAATTAGCGAAGATTTCCCGCTGCCACTCACACCTGTCACAGAAATCATGGTTCCCAATGGAAAAGCCATCGTCACATTTTTAAGGTTATGCCCGGTACATCCTCTTAACGAAAGATAATTCCCATTCCCTTTTCTGCGAACTTTAGGAATCTCTATTTTCTGACGGCCACTTAAATAATCGGCCGTTGAAGAGCCATTTTTTAAGAACTCTTCCGGTGTTCCCGCACCGACAACATTTCCACCATGACGGCCAGCACCCGGACCAATATCGACGATATAGTCAGAAGCAAGCATCATATCTTTATCATGTTCAACCACCAGAACGGTGTTTCCCAGATCCCGCAGACTTTTCAAGGAATTAATCAACCTGACGTTATCACGCTGATGCAGACCGATACTTGGCTCATCCATGATGTACAAAACACCCGTGAGCTGCGTACCAATTTGTGTTGCCAATCGGATACGCTGCGCCTCTCCACCGGAAAGTGTACGAAGTGATCTGTTCAAAGTCAGGTAATCCAAACCGACATCCAGCAAGAAACCGACGCGCTTCCGGATTTCTTTCAAAACTTCATGACCAATCACACGTTGTCTTTCTTCCAGACGATCTTCAAGATTGACCAGCCAGTTAGACAATTCCCGTACGTCACGGTTTGAAAGATCCGCTATATCTTTTCCATCTATTTTAAAATGCAGCGATTCTTTACGCAAACGTTTTCCGTTACATTCTGGGCAAACATTTGTAGTCATGAAATCTTTCAGCCAATCCTGGATTTTATCATTTCCAGTTTCCTGCTGACGCTTCAGGAAATTTACGATGCCATCAAATTTGGTATCCCATTCTGTTCCAGGATATTTCTTGGATGGAACCGCAACCGGTTCCTCACTTCCGTAAAGCACGATTTTGATCGCTTCTTCCGGAAATTTGTCGAGTGGCGTATTGAGGTTTACCTTAAAAGGCTTTAACAAAACCTCCATCTGTTTGAAGATCCAGGCGTCGCGGTATTCTCCCATTGGCGCAATTCCTCCTTTGCTGACAGACAAAGAACGATCGGGAATTATGGAATCTTCTGTAATTTCTTCAACCATACCAAGCCCCTGGCAAGTCGGACACCAGCCATAAGGAGAGTTGAAAGAAAAATTATTTGGCGAAGGGTCATCATAACTAATCCCGGATTCGGGATCCATCAGGTTTTGAGAGAAATAGTATGTTTCTCCTTTTTCATCCAAAACCATCAAAGCGCCTTTTCCTTGTTTAATAGCCGTTGCCACCGATTGGCTCAACCGATAGCGCGACTGCGGATCTTCCGATTCGGCCTTGGGAACGACACGATCAATGACAATTTCTAAGTCATGAACCTTATAACGATCCAGCTGCATTTTCGGAAGAATATCCTGAACTTCGCCATCGACACGGACTTTGGTATAACCTAACCGCGCGATCTGAACGAACAATTCACGGTAGTGTCCCTTTCTTCCTTTCACAGCCGGAGCCAGAAGAATAGTCTTTTGACCTAAAAACTGAGTCATCAGCTGGTTCACAATCTGATCCTGAGATTGCTTTACCATCCGTCTTCCTGTCACATACGAATAAGCCTCTCCTGCCCTTGCGTATAATAACCTCAGGAAGTCATAGATTTCTGTAACCGTACCGACCGTCGAACGTGGGTTTCGTGACGTGGTTTTTTGTTCAATACTGATAACTGGCGACAATCCGCTGATTTTATCAACATCCGGCCGTTCCATTTCTCCGATAAAACCGCGCGCATATGCCGAAAAACTTTCCATATAACGCCGCTGTCCCTCTGCATAAATGGTATCAAAGGCCAATGAAGACTTTCCACTACCACTAATGCCCGTCACAACCACCAGTTTATTCCGTGGAATGCTGACATCAATATTTTTCAAATTATGCTCACGAGCTCCCTGTACTTCGATCAGGTCCTGCTCAGCGAGTTCAATTCCATTCAAATGTTCCAAAATGATCTTATTGATTTATAATCGTTGAAGGCACTATATAGAATAACCACAAAAATACATGTTGAGTTGCAAAAATTCACTGGATTATTACGCTTAAAGAACCATACCCCATATTGTGAGAAAGCAAGATTTCGAAATCTATGCAAACGTTTGTCTATTGGATATTAATCAGAAAATCAAGTTTTGTAACCATTTATATATTAATATTTATTATTAAAATAATACCTTTTTACTAGGATTTTATTATTCGGTATTCGTACTTTTAATATTATATTGACAATAAATGATACATTTTTAACATCCTCAAATTTCATTGTGTATGAATCAAACTCTACGATTCCAGTATCTTACTGTAACCCTATTGCTACTGGCTTTTTTTGGCAGCAGTGCTGCCTTCGCACAGGAGAGACGTATTAGTGGAACGGTCGTTTCTTCCGCCGATAATATCGGCCTCCCTGGTGTCAATGTCACTGTTAAAGGTACAACATCTGGTACCGTCACCGATGCTGACGGGAAATATGTAATTGATGCAAAATCCTCTGACGCAACCCTTGTTTTTTCTTCCATTGGTTTTGGTAAACAAGAAATTGCAGTCGGTACAAAAACAGTCGTTAACGTCAGCCTTGTCGACGACATTAAAAGTTTAAGTGAAGTTGTTGTAACGGGTTACGGATCCCAATCAAAAAAGGAGATCACCGGTGCTGTTGCGACACTTGATGCAAAACAGTTGTTAACCACGCCAGCGACCAACCTTGGGCAGGCTTTGCAAGGAAAAGTTCCGGGCGTTGTCATTGGTAATGAAAACAGTCCAGGTGGCGGTGTCTCTGTCCGTATCCGCGGATTTGGTACAATCAACGATAACTCACCCCTATATGTTGTCGATGGAGTTCCAACAAAAGGTGTTGGGGCAAATGGTGTTTCAAACACTTTGAATACGCTGAACCTTAATGATATAGAATCCATGCAGATTCTGAAAGATGCTTCTGCTGCTTCTATATATGGTTCAAGAGCTGGAAATGGTGTTGTGATTATTACAACAAAAAGAGGAAAAGTAGGAAAACCTGTGTTTACGTATGATACCTATTATGGAACGCAGCGTCCCGGTAAATTGCTGAGCATGCTGAATACACAGCAATATGCCGACCTGACCTGGGAATCAAGAATAAACACGCTCAATCTGGCCAAAATGGTTGACGGCGGGTTCCCAACCGGAACTACTCTGACTTATCCGACGCATGCACAGTTCGGAAATGGAGCGACTCCGAAAATTCCCGATTACATATTTCCTTCCGGAGCTAATGAAGGTGATCCGAGAGTCGCCCAAAATGCAGATGGAACATACGTTAATTACACAACTGACGTAAACTCAGCTGATTTCAACAAAACCAAATGGCTGATTACAAAAGCAAATAAGGAAGGGACTAACTGGCTGAAAGAAATTTATCAGGCTGCGCCGATTCAAAATCATCAGATTGGCGTTTCGGGAGGTACGGAAAGTGGCCGTTATGCAATGTCGCTGAACTATTTCAATCAGCAGGGTTTAATGATTCACACAAGTTTCAAACGTTATACTCTACGTTCCAATACAGAATTTAATGTCACAAAACGTATTCGCGTTGGTCAGAATTTTCAAGTTGGATATGCTTCAAGAATTGGCCAGCCTAACGGAAACAATGCAGAAAGTAACCCTACTTCTTTCGGGTATCGTGTACCTCCAATCGTTCCGGTATATGACGTAGCAGGAAATTTTGCGGGAACACGCGGCGCGGACGTTGACAACTCGGTTAACCCGGTTTCTCTTCTTTTCCGTAATAAAGATAACAAGCAAAATGAAGTTCGTTTATTTGGAAATGCCTACGCAGAAGTGGACATCCTTAAAAATCTTACTGCAAAAACCAGCTTTGGTATTGATTACAATTTGTACAACTACCGCAACTACGTGCCTCGTGATATCGAATCAGCGGAAGCAAGAAGTACACAAAGTTTGACAACAACAAACAACTACGAATGGACCTGGACCTGGTATAACACATTGACTTACAACATCGCATTGAAAAATGCACATAAACTGAATGTCATTGTAGGTACTGAAGCAATTAAAAATAACTATGAAAACTTCGACGCATCCAGAACAAACTTCCTGGTTGATGCCCTGGATAACCGCTTCCTGAGTGCCGGTACCGGTGTTCAGACTAACAACGGCGGCGGCGCCAACTGGCAGCTTGCATCGGAATTCGGAAGAGCGAGTTATAGTTTTTCCGGTAAATATTTATTTGACGCAACTATCCGTCGTGACCGTTCTTCACGTTTTGCCCCTGCCAACAACGTAGCTTATTTCCCTGCATTAAGTGGTGGATGGGTTTTGTCGGATGAAAATTTTGCAAAATCAACTGCTTCATGGCTTTCGTATGCAAAAGTTCGTGTGGGTTGGGGTCAAACCGGAAACCAGGAAATTGGTAACCTGAACCCCTATACACTTTATTCTACCAACCCTGCTTTGTCATTTTATGATATCAACGGCTCAAAAACTTCTGCAACGGCCGGCTATGAGCTGACTCAATTTGGTAACCCAAAAGCAAAATGGGAAACAACAACATCAACAAACTTAGGTTTGGATGCGGTCTTGTTTAAAGGAACTGTGGATGTGGCTTTGGACTGGTATACCCGTAAAACCACGGATATGCTGTTCCCGGTATCTCCTCCTCTGACAGCCGGTGTTGCCGCTTCACCTTTCCAGAATATCGGTTCGATGAGAAACCGTGGTGTGGATTTGGGTATCAGTTATAATGGAAAAGCAATGGATGGTGAGCTAACTTATACCATCGGGGCCAATTTCAGTACTTACCGCAACATGGTAACAAGAACAAACGGCGATCCGAACACTCAATATTTTGGTATCAATGACGAGCGTATCCAGAATTTTGTGGTAACACAGCAAAATCACCCGATTTCGTCTTTCTTCGGCTACAAACATGATGGAATTTTCCAGACTGACGCAGAAGCAAAAGAAGCTCCAAAAAATAATCTGGGGTCAAATGAAAACAGAGCGGGCCGTTTCAAATTTGTTGACGTAAATGGCGATGGTGTCATCGATACAAAAGATTTGAGTATTATCGGAAGTCCTCACCCTGACTTCACATATGGTTTAAATATCAATGTGAACTATAAAGGCTTTGGTTTGGCAATTTTCGGTGCGGGCGTGCAAGGGAACCAGATCTTCAACTACACAAAATACTGGACAGATTTCCCAACCTTCTTTGGAAACAAAAGTACACGTATGCTGAACGAATCGTGGAGACCTGGCAAAACCGGTGCGATCCTTCCTCAGCTAAATTCAAGCGATCAGGTTAGTATCCTTCCATCTGATTATTATCTGGAAAATGGCTCTTATTTCCGTTTCAAAAATATTCAGCTGACCTATTCCCTGCCAAAAAATCTTTTATCGAAAGTGGGACTTGGACCTTGCCGTATCTATGTACAAGGACAAAACCTGGTTACCTGGACGAAATATTCAGGAATGGATCCGGAAGTTAACCTTCGTAACTATGGCGCTGGTAATGACCGACAAATTGGTGTGGATGGCGGATCGTATCCTGCTTCGAAACAATACATTGTCGGTCTGAACATCAGCTTCTAAGTACCCGGTCTTATTTCAAACAGAATTACTTTTTAAAGTATTCAAGAACAGAAACTTTAATTTTTCAAAAAGATGAAAAAATTTGCTATTATACTATCATCCATCGTACTGGGAATTCTCAGTTCATGCTCTGATTCATTTTTAGAAGTAACACCCAAAGCCGCACTCGTTTCGACAACGCTTCAAAATAAAGTTGGTGTCAACGCCTTGCTCATTGGCGCTTATGCACTGCTTGACGGATGGGCAACGGCGGAAGGAGCGTATCGTTCTTACAATGTCGGCGCGGATAACTGGGTATACGGGAGCGTCGCTTCGGATGATGCGTACAAAGGAACAAACGCCGGTGACCAGCCGCCGATTTCCCAGATCGAGCAAGGAAACATCGCTGCCGATAACATTTATTTCCGTGGAAAATGGAGAGGAATGTATGACGGAATTGCGCGTACAAATGATGTCATACAAAACCTTGCAAAAGCGACTGATTTCACAGACGCTGAACGCGCACAAGTTGTTGCGGAAGCTCGTTTTCTTCGTGGACATTACCATTTCGAACTGAAAAAAATGTTCAATATGGTGCCTTACATCGACGAAACGATTTATGATCCGAACAATCTGGAAAGTACCAAACTTCCAAACACTACGGATATTTATCCAAAGATCGAAGCAGATTTGAAAGCCGCTTATGACGCCCTTCCAACTTCACAAGCGCAACCAGGCCGTCCTACAAAATGGGCTGCGGGAGCGTTGTTATCCAAAGTTTATTTGTTCCAGAAAAAATATGCTGAGGCAAAACCTATTCTGGAAGCCATCGTTGCAAGTGGAAAATACAGATTGGTTGACAAGTATCATGACAACTTCCAGGCTTCCACCAACAACAATGCCGAATCAATTTTCGAAGTTCAGTATTCTGTAAATGACGGCGCTGCGGGTGGTGAAAACGGAAACATCGGATCTACATTGAATTATCCTTACGGTGGTGGAGCGTTCACAACTTGCTGCGGATTTTTCCAGCCCTCTGTAAATCTTGCCAATTCATTCAAAACAGATGCAAACGGTCTTCCTTTGCTCGATACTTTCAACGATACAGATTTACCAAACGATCAGGGAATTGAGGCAACAGCACCTTTCACACCATATCAGGGAAATCTTGATCCCCGTCTGGACTGGACTGTTGGCCGCCGCGGAATTCCTTATCTTGACTGGGGCGTTCATCCTGGAAAATCTTACATCCGCGACCAGACTTATGGCGGCCCGTATTCTCCAAAGAAACACGTATCACATAAGTCAGATCCATCTTTTGCATCCAATAACCGTCTGAATGCAAATAACTTCCGTTTGGTTCGTTATGCGCAGGTTTTACTATGGCTTGCTGAAATTGAAACCGAAATTGGAAGTATTGAAAAAGCACGGGGCTATGTTAACCAGATCCGCGCAAGAGCTGCCAAACCAGAAGGATTTGTTAAAAATGCTGACGGAACGGCTGCTGCCAATTATGTGATAAAAGAATATCCGGCTTTCGCAGATCAGGCTTATGCACGTAAAGCTGTCCGTTTTGAAGAACGCCTGGAATTGGGTATGGAAGGTAACAGACGCTTCGATCTTGTTCGCTGGGGAGTTGCTGCTGAAACGATGAATGCTTATTATTCGGTCGAAGGAAACAAGCGTTCATACCTGAAAGGATCTCAGTTTGTAAAAGGAAAACATGAATATTTCCCGATTCCACAACAGGAAATATTGAACAGCCAGGTAGGAGGAAAAGCCACATTGACTCAGAATAGCGGATATTAAGCGTACTAACCGAAAACTAGGTTGAATTTTAACGATCAAAAAGCCGATTCATTTGAGTCGGCTTTTTATATTAAATTTGCAGTAGAAAATTCCTGATACAATAAAAAAAGAATTCACAATGGTATTAAAAAACGAAAGCGACTACGAAAAAGCCTCTGAAAGAATTGATGAAATTTATGGAGCGAAACCGGGAACACCGGAAAAGAAAGAGCTTGAAGAATTGCTGAAAGCTGTAAAAGCTTATGAAGATGATTTTATAAAATTTTTACGTGACAACGGGTAGTCGAGATTTTTTTATCTCAGACAATCTCAATTTCCAATCCTTCTACTTTCTCCACTCGTGTCATAAAACGCTCAACCAACGTAGTCCTGACCTCAACAACCATTTTACATTCCATTTCAAAAACCTGTTCTTTCACGGGTAGTTCCAGCTCTTTTACAATGCGCATGACATCATTCATCTGAACATATGAAAATTGTAATTCATAGAGGTTAAATAAATGTTTCTCCACGACCTGTGCATTTTCCAAGGCATCTTCTGTCGCAGATCTGTATGCGTTGATCAGTCCCGGGATGCCTAAAAGTGTACCGCCAAAATAGCGTACAACCACGACAAGAATATTGGTAATTTCTTTTGAATAAAGCGTGTTTAAAATTGGGCGACCGGAAGAACCCGAAGGCTCGCCATCATCACTAAGCCGGTAAATCATACGATCAAGTCCCAGCCTGTATGCATACACATGATGATTTGCTTTCGGATGCAATTCACGAAGTTCCAGCAAATGAGTTTTGGCGTCGTTTTCGGAAGAGATTGGAAAAATGAAAGATATAAACTTACTCCCCTTATCCTTGAAAAATCCCTCAACGGGCTCCGCAATTGTGCGGTAAGTATCATCAAATAACACGACTGGACCTTTTTTTGAACCGATATAAAAGAACTGAATAAAGCAGGGCAGCAACGGCAAAACCCGCCATCCATAAAAATACGAGAGGTAAATTCTCACGCTTGTTGGCAAACAATGCTGCTGAAAGAAACGCTCCCAGCCCGATACCTGCCTCGAGACAAATATACATCGTCGCAATCGCTCTTCCTCTGTTATGGTCGCTGCTCAGATCGACCGTCCAGGCGGAAAGTACGGGTGATAAAATTCCCATCGACACTCCAAAAAATGCTGCTCCCGTTAAAAACATAAATACAGATTCGGCATAACCGGTGATGACCATGGAAAGAATTAAAATGATACAACCCGCAATTGTTACCGGTAATCGTCCTTTTCGGTCGGAAAGTTTTCCAGCTACAAAACGGATCAATATTGAAAACAGGGTGAAAACCATAAAATACATTCCTCTGTTACTAAGGCCAAGATATCCGCTGAAATCTGGCGTCAGCGTCGCAACCGCACCGAAACCAAAATAGGCAAGAAAGGTTACAAAGGCCGGACTGAAAACATCGGGTTCAAAAATATCCCTCCACGTTAATTTAAAAGCTTTGACCGAGAGACGTTCTTTTTCTACCAATGTTTCTTTCATATTGAAAAGAATAACAATGGAAAGCAGCGCAAAAAATGAGGATGTGTAAAAAAGCGCATTCATTGAAAATGCCTGACTGATCATACTCCCGATCGCCGGGCCAAAGGCAGATCCGACTCCCATACACATTCCATGAATTCCCATCGCCTCTCCCCTACGATTCGCCGGAATTATATCGGCTATATAAGCAGCCGTCCCCGTCGGTTTAAAACCGGTTGAAAATCCATGCACGAGCCTTAAAAGCAAAAATGGCATTATGGTCGTAAAAATCGGATATAGAAACCCGCATAGAAAACAGACCAAAGAGCCGAATGCCATGACCGGAACCCGGCCGACACGGTCGGTTAATCTTCCGCTGAACGGGCGGGAAATCCCAGCTGTCAATGTGAACAAACCAATAATAAATCCTTTGTATTCCGCGCCTCCCATGGCAGACAGATAACCCGGAAGCTCGGGGATAAGCATGTTGAAACTGGAAGAGAATAAAAAGGAACTTGTACCCAGCAACCAGAACTGGAGTGTAAATATTCCGGGAGAAGCCGTATTTTGCATCCCACAAAATTACAACTATCTTGGAGAAAAGTTTAGAATAGTTGAAAGTTGAGCTGGAAAGTTGCAAGTAGTTTTTAATTGGATGCCAAATTGGACTACAACTTTTTCAGCAGGTATTTCCCTGCAAGTTTCAACAGTTAATTCTCAATTTTCCCACTTTCAATTAAGGTAAATGGTTAGGATATTTTACAAAGAGGGACGATTAATAAAACGTGAAAATGATATTCGCGAACTCGGCAAGGTTGAAAATCTTGTCTGGGTAGATTTACAATCTCCATCTGCCGAGGAAGAAGAATGGGTTGAAAATAAATGCGATATCAGTTTTCAGACTCCTCAGGAAATTGTTGAAATTGAAAGCAGTTCACGGTTTTTTGAACAAAATGAAACGATCAACGCAAACTCAAACTTTTTGAGCATCGACCGTGATGGATACAAAACCTATCCGGTTTCGTTTATTCTTCACAAAAATATTCTGTTTACATACCGTCGCGGCGATTCTAAAACGTTCGCCGATACGGTCAAGAAAATGAAGGTCAGCCCGGACACTTTTCAGACCGGTGTTGATTTTATGCTGATGCTTTTGGAAACGAGAATTGAGGCTGATGCAGATTCGCTTGAAGCTATTTCCCGGGACATTTCGGTTATCAGTAAGGATCTTGCCCATGAACAAAAAGCGAGGCAGGAAGTTTTGTTAAGGATAAGTGCGTTACAAGAAACTACAATGATGCTCCGTGAAACCAGTATTGATAAGCAGCGCGTACTCTCCGGAATTTTACGCAGTCAATATTTCCCGGAAGACAGAAAAGAACATTTACGGATTATACTAAAAGATATAAATTCCCTTCTGGAATATACCACATTCAATTTCGAGCGACTGGAATATTTACAGAACACATTTATGGGTTTGATCAATCTGGAACAAAGTCAGGTGATCAAAATTTTTACAGTTGTGACCATCATCTTCATGCCACCTACGCTAATTGCGGGGATTTTTGGTATGAACTATACACATATACCGTCCACCGAAGAACCCTGGGGATTCTGGGTTTCGTTGTTACTTATGGTTCTTTCGTCCCTGGTGGTATTGTGGTTTTTCAGAAGGAAACGGTGGATATAGAATCCATAGTTCATTTGCCTATTTCAAGTTTTGTTTTTCATGAATAACACCATTGAATATACATTTGCCAAAACAGATCAGGAAATCGACCAGATCCTGGCTCTCCAGAAACTTAATCTCAAAACCAATATTTCCGAAGCGATCAAGCAAGATCAGGGATTTCTAACCGTTTGCCACACACGACAGCAACTTGAAACGATGAGCAATGCAACTCCCCAGATTATTGCAACGGTGAACGGGAACGTCGTTGCATTTGCATTGGCTATGCTGCCGTCGCTGGGAGAACTCATCCCGGATCTTCAACCTATGTTTGAGATTTGCGATAATATATTCTGGAACGATAAACTTGTAAAAGAATATAATTATTACGTGATGGGGCAAATCTGTGTAAGCGAACCTTTTCGCGGTCAAGGTGTGTTTGACAAATTATATAAGACACACAAGGCACTCTATCATCAGAAGTTTGACCTGTTGATAACAGAAATTTCGACTTCAAACAAAAGATCTCAGCGCGCGCACGAACGAGTAGGTTTTGAAACGATTCATGTACATCAGGATCATGTCGATGAGTGGAATGTCGTTGCCTGGAAATTTCAGTAACTTTCCAATCGCAAACTGATAGTTGCATAGCACCGTATTGAATTGAATTAAATCAATATTAACCAGCACTTTGCTGCTATTATTTAAACTTTCTGTTACGTATAGACATTAATTTTTTAATATTGTGAAAGTCAACCCTTTCATCTGCCTGGTACTTGAAAATTTACAATTCAAATTCAAAATATCAATATAGTTTCTGACCAGATAGATTTCAGAATTTTTTCCCTCTTCCAACCCTTTTTCTTAAAGCAGTGTCTTGATAATATTGGCATAGAACTTGCAACAGATTCATCGGAAATCTGGTATGGATTATAGTAAGTGCTGTAATTCTTAACAGTGAGGAATCAAAGGTTTATGTACAAAGGACTATGAATGCATTTAATTCAGCTCTGAAGTATTAGGGAGCTTTGTTAATTATGATGCAATGATTCTTGTAGAAAAGGCGTTTCAATCCCGACGTGAGAATCTCTGCCATAGGCTGTTTTAGTAAAAAACCGTACTGAGAAATTGAAAAATACAGTTTCAACCGTATAGGTTATTAAAAATCCGTTTAACTAAATAACCGATTGAATGAAAAGCATCTCAGTAATCATTCCAAATTATAATGGAAAACATTTATTTGAAAAATATTTCAAACATAATTTTCAGGTGCTTACTTCCATTGACACAGAGGTTGAGATCATCGTAATTGACGATGCCTCGACAGATGGATCTGTGGAATATTTGCAACAACATTATGGGGATAGCATCACACTTCTAAAAAAAGAAACCAATTCGGGATTCTCTGAGACCTGTAATCTGGGTATTAAACAAGCAAATATGGATTTAATATTTTTGCTTAATACTGATGTTACGCTGGAATCGGGATATCTGGAAAAGCTATATAAATTTTTCGAGAAGGAGGATACCTTTGGTGTGATGGGCCGTATAATCGGCATGGACGATGACCTGATCAGAGAGGCTGCCAGGGAGCCGCGTATTATGGGCAGGAAGATTAAATCTTCGGATTTATTTCATCTTCAAAACATGGACGCTTTCACACCGACATTCTATCTTTCAGGCGCAAATGCACTGATGGATACCAAGAAATTGAAAACCATTAATGGATTTAACGAAATGTTCAATCCGTATTATGGGGAGGATCAGGAGCTTTCGATCCGGGCGTGGAGAATGGGGTGGAAATGTTACTACGAACACAATGCCGTTTGTCGCCATGAAGTAATGGCTAGTACTAAAAACCATAACCATAAACGCGCAATAAAAAGAATCCATTTCCGTAATCGCTATTATGTACATTATCTGCACCTTCAGGGGTCAGATCTTGCGCTATGGCATTTACAGATATTGTTATGCGACGTAATGATGGGAGCATTTACCTGCCAGTTCTATAAAATCGAAGCTTATCGCGATTTTCTGAGTAACAGAAAAGGACTACGAATTAAGAAAAGTGCCTTTAACCGTCAAATGAAGAGAAATCATTCTAACATCGGCATTCTGGATGTGATTGATAATATTAAAATGATGATTAAATATCAGCACGTAATAAAACTATAAGCAAATACGCCAGCAAACTTCTATATACTTGAAAATATTGAACCGCTGCCGTTTCCCATGAAAATGATCTGCCTCTTGTTTTGATTTTTTCAACAGGCAGATTTTTTTTGTATTCTTCAAGACCGGTTTTCAGAACATATCGCATATGGTCTGGTTCGAAATTGTCAAAATAGTAAGCACAATCTCCGCCGATTTCAGGCAGTGAGGTACAGCCAGAGAGAAAAATTGGTTTTCCGTAATACATGGCCTCAATAACCGGTAGGCCAAAACCCTCTGCGGTCGAAGGAAATACAAACGCAAGACAATTGCTAAGCAGCCACCTTTTGTCATTTTCAGAAATTGCTCCGGTAAAAATCAGTCTTTCGGAAACTCCTTCTTTCTCGGCCTCTTCAATTATTAATTGCTTGTACGTTTTACTTTGCTCAATTCCTCCAATGATCAATACCAGATCGTTGCCTTTTAAAAGCGATGGCAATACATGAAAATTCTTTTTTTCGGCAATCGTCCCGATGGTGAATAAAAAAGGTTTGTCATAGGTAAAATCAGGATCCAGAATCGGTATGTCGTCATTTACGTTGCAGCCGTTGTAAATAACCGAAGTTGCTTTTCCTTTTAGTGACAAATGTTTTTCCAGATCATTTAATACATAATGTGAGATCGCCACAACATGACTTGCTTTATTAATTTTATCCTGAAGATGCTTTAACAATCTGTCCGTTTTCTCTTTTTTCTGCCTGGAATCATAAAGAAAGTTCAGGTCATGGACCGTCAGGACAACGGGGACATTTTTCCGAAAAGGGAAATAATTCGAATTCTGATATGTGCAATGCCATAAGTCTACCTTCCTGGTGCCAGGAAATATATACTTCTGCATAAAATGATGTGTTACAAACTTTGCATCTACACCAAAAATTCCTTTTTCAGCTTTCGGTAAATAAAATCCTATCTCTTCTTCCCGACCAGCCTGATTATTCAGAGCCTTTCCTAGTTGCAGACAAAAATGATATAATCCGGTATTCGGATAGCGCATCCTTTCACAATCAAAAATTATTTTTTTAGACATTGATCGTGCAGATTCTAAGATGGATTGATGATTGACCTGATTTCAAAATTTGTCCTGGCTGCGTGATTAATTACGTATGTAAATTTTCTAAAAATAATTATTTAAAAATAAAATTATAGAAAAGGCATCACCAGCCTTATTTAATTTTAATTAATTCTACAAAAGAAATCGAAAATATTGTCGCTGGAATCTTTCTAAAATAAGAATTGTATTTGGCCGTATTCTCCTTGAAATTCCGCCTCAAACGATGTAGATTTGTTTTCAGCAGTAGCCACCCTGAAAGATTCCTACTATACTGCAACTTTAATCTGGTCTGTCAAAACAATATAATTAACTATGTCACAAGAAATTATAAAGCAGGAACCCCTGTTGATTGAAGATCCATTGCGCTTTGTTTTATTTCCTATAAAGCACATGGACATCTGGGAAATGTATAAGCGCCACGAAGCTTCTTTCTGGACGGCGGAGGAAATTGACCTTTCTCAGGATCAAAAAGATTGGGACAATCTAAATGATGGAGAGCGCCATTTTATTTCTCATATCCTAGCTTTTTTTGCTGCTTCTGACGGTATTGTTAATGAAAATTTAGCTGTAAACTTTTTGAGTGAAGTACAGTATGCCGAGGCAAAATGTTTCTATGGATTTCAGATTGCCATGGAAAACATACATTCCGAAACCTATTCTCTGCTTATTGATACTTATATAAAAGATCCGGCTGAAAAAGACCATCTGTTAAGAGCGATTGATACCGTTCCTTGTGTACAGAAAAAAGCAGAATGGGCTTTGAAATGGATTAACAGCCCGGTTTTTGCTGAACGGATTATTGCTTTTGCAGCCGTGGAGGGGATTTTCTTCTCCGGTTCTTTCTGCTCCATTTTCTGGTTGAAAAAACGTGGATTAATGCCGGGATTGTCGTTCTCAAACGAACTTATTTCCCGCGACGAAGGACTGCATTGCGAATTTGCCTGTCTGCTTTATACGCAGCATATCGTCAATCAACTTCCAAAAGAACGTGTTATCGAAATCATGCTGGATGCTGTAAAAATCGAACAAGAGTTTGTAACGGAAGCACTTCCGGTTTCCTTAATTGGTATGAATGCCGATTTGATGAATCAATATATTGAATACATAGCTGATTTCTGGCTGGAACGTCTGGGTTGTCCAAAGCAATTTGGCTCGGCCAATCCTTTCGACTTTATGGAATTGATATCACTTCCGGGAAAAACCAATTTCTTTGAAAAACGTGTGGGCGATTATCAAAAAGCCGGCGTTATGAGCGGATTACAGGATAAAGACTCAGGACATAAAATTTCTTTCGATTCAGATTTCTGACCTGTTTCAAATAAAACAGCCTTATCATTTGACAAATGTCTGAATGGTAAGGCTTTTCTCTAAACTCATTCTCTTAGTTGGGGCTAAATTCTTACCAGATCGGCGCGCTTCTCCCACTTTTTTATAACCGATGCAACTTCTTTCGGAGAAATCTGATTCATACACTCACACTTCGAAACATCTTCCTGGCACTTATTACAACAAGTATTTCCCACCAGATATGAAGCTTTCGGTCCAATAGGTCCCCACCGCATTGGAAAAAGTGGACGCATGGGCGGATATAATCCAAGTGCATTATTGCCCACCGACGCAGCTATATGCAAAGGTCCCGTGCTGGCGGCGATCAGCCCATTGGCGTGATAAATAAAGGAAATAAATTCCTTCAAAGTCATCATGCCGGTCACATCAACCACATGCTCAGGAAGCTGTCGCAGCCATTCTTTCATGGAAGCACCTTCCGCCTTGGTACCGGAAATAAATATCCTATATTTTTCTTTTGGTAAAAGATGAATCAGATCTGCAAAATTTTGCAGCCCCCATTCCCTCGCGCTTTTATTTGATTTTGGATGTAAAATAATATTCAGCCTGTCCTGTTTCAAAAACGAAAATAATCTTTCAGGAAGCGGTGCGATATTCTTTAACTGAAACTGACGAAAAAGATCTTCCAGCGAAAAGTCCTTTTCAATTTCGAGAGCTTTCAAAAGTTTCAGATTCAGTTGCGCTTCATGCAATTCTGATTTTTTTCTGCTTAGCTGAACAAGCCTGTTGCAAGTCATCCAGTGAAACCACCGATTAGTCGTGCCTATCCGTATAGGAATTTTGGCATCCTTCGCCAGCTTGGATATTTTCAAATTAGGCAAAACGTGAATAATTGCATCATATTTTTCCGCCTTCAAAAATTTCACCTGATCATTGTAATCCAGTTTTTCGATCAGATCTGCGTTAACAAATTTGTCAATCGAAGTGCAGGTATCAATAACATCCTCCGTATACGAACGACCTAAAAAGTGGACTTCTGAAACTTCTGTATTCTCTTTTAAAATATTACAGATAGGGATCGTTAAAATAACATCTCCGATGGCATCTGTTCTACTAACAAGAATTTTAAGCTTCTTTCCTAACATTTTTAATTGTCATTCATGAGTTGCCGGCAGACAACATTTTCAATCGTTTCCTAACGCTGATTTTTCTATGTACTATAATAACTAATCCGGGCCAATTTTCTGCTAAAAACAGAATAAATTTTTAGATTAAACGGCAAATTCTAATATTATTTTAAGAATGAAAACCCTGCTGTTCAATATCCTCTATTGTTTTCCAAACCAACTCACTTTCATATCCTTTACCGAGCGCAAAACGTGCAAGTTTTTGTCTTAACTTAAATTTGTCCGTTTCTGTTCTCCCTAAAATCTCTTTTTTCTTTGCCAGCAATTCTTTCAATCCTGCTGAATAAGACTCATCCGGGATTTCCTTCATCCCTTCCTTAATGCTGTATTCAGAGAGTCCCCGGCGATGAAGTTCCTGTTTTATCTTCATCTTTCCCCAATTTTTCATCCGGAATTTACCGCCAGCATAGGTTTTCGCAAAACGCTCCTCACTGAGATAGTTCATGCTGATCAACTCAGCGATGAGCTCGTCTGCCTCATCACCCCACACATCCCATTTTTGCAGACGCTTCCGCACCTCATCCTGCGTTCTTTCCTGATAAGCACAATATGAAGCCGCTTTTTGAAGAATTAGACGATCCATCAGGCAATATTAACTATTATTTATATTTCGTATTGTGACACAAGATTAAAGATAAAATATCAACTCTGAATAACTATTTTTGGTAAATCATCATTTGAATTAATTACGCTCCATTCCAACTGCTTACCCATATGCTTTTTGAAAGACGCTCCTTTTTGAAATTTTTACCTGTTATGTCAGGATTATCGTTTTTAAATTTACCTGATAACAATCCGAAAGCTGGTAAACTTGCTTTGCGTTTCATTGTCGCTTCAGATGGTCATTATGGGCAGCCGAATACGGATTATAAAAAATTTCACAGTGATTTGATTGGCTGGATTAATCAGGAAAAAGTACAAAAAGGTGTTGATTTTACAGTGATAAACGGTGATTTAATACATGATGATCCAACATTGATGTATGATGTAAAATCCACTTTCGAAAATCTGCGTGTTCCCTTTTATGTTACTCGTGGAAACCACGATAAAGTTGGGCTGGATGTATGGCAAAGTACCTGGGGATATCCGACTAATCATAGTTTTGCAAAAGGAGAATATGCCTTTATTTTGGGAGATACCTCAAACGAAAAAGGTGAATATATTTGTCCTGATATAAATTGGTTGCGCACAGAAATTGCCAAATATTCAACCGCGAAAGGAATTTATATTTTTCTGCATATCACGCCGGAGAAGTGGACGGACAACGGAATTAACTGCAAAGAAGTGACTGACCTTTTTACTAAAACACCGAATGTAAAAGCAATTTTTCATGGCCACGATCATGATCAGGATAGCCAGAAAACATTGGGACAAAAGCCGTATTTTTTTGATGGGCACTTTGGAGGGAACTGGGGAACGGCTTACAAAGGTTACCGCGTCATTGAAATTTATCAGGATGAAACCTGGCAGACTTATCAGTATAATCCAACAGCGGCGCCAGTTCTGAATTCATTTAACGGTAAGAAGTAGACAGAAATTTGTTTCATAACAAACGCTCCCGTTATAAAAAAGGAGTCAGGTTTTAAAACCTGACTCCTTTTTTATAACCGTAATCAACTTAAAACTCAGTATTAAATAACTTTAATCAAATGGTTTTTCTTTCCTTTTGAAATAAGAATGAAACGATCCTGAAGCAATTCAAAATCTGTAAGCGTTTGCTCGGGAGAAGAAACCTTTACTTTATTGATACTCACCGCATTTTGCTGCAATGCCCGACGCGCTTCTCCTTTCGAAGGATAAATTTCAGAGTTTGTTAGGGTTGAAATTAGATCCAGTAAATTCGGACAAGTATCCCAGTCATTGCGGCTTATTTCCGTTTGCGGAACTCCATTGAAAATCGTATCAAATTCATCGATGGCAATACTTTGCAGTGTTTCCAGGGTTGCTTTTCCAAATAAAACGTCAGAAGCTTTCAGAACCAGTTGATAGTCGCGTTCGGAATGAATACGGGTCGTAAGCTCAGCTGCCAGCGCTTTTTGCATGATTCTCAAATGTGGCTCAGCGGCATGACTGCTTTCCAACGCTTCAATTTCTTCTTTCGATTTTAAAGAAAAAACCCGTAAAAATCTCGGAGAATCTTCGTCGCTTTGGTTTAACCAGAACTGGTAAAACTCAAATGGAGAAGTTCTTGAAGCATCCAGCCAGATATTTCCGCCTTCGCTTTTACCAAATTTGGATCCGTCCGATTTAGTCAGAAGAGGCGTTGTTAAGGCATATGCCTTGAAATAACCTTCCTCATCTCCTTCTTTGCGCCGGATGATTTCGGTACCGGTAGTGATATTACCCCACTGATCAGAACCGCCCATCTGAAGACGGACATTTTTATTTTTATATAAATGATAGAAGTCGTAACCCTGTAAAAGCTGGTATGAAAACTCAGTGAAAGAAATGCCCGTTTCAAGACGTTTTTTCACAGAATCTTTTGACATCATATAGTTAACAGACAAATACTTACCTGCTTCGCGAAGAAACTGAAGAAATCCAATTCCCTTGAACCAGTCGTAATTATTAACCATTTCGGCTGAATTCTCACCGCAGTCAAAATCAAGGAATTGTTCTAATTGCTTGCGAATTCCTTCCTGATTAATGCGTAACGTTTCTTCATCCAAAAAGGAACGTTCCGCCGCTTTGAAGGACGGGTCCCCGATCATTCCCGTTGCCCCTCCAATCAAGGCAATTGGCTTATGCCCTGCCTTTTGTAAATGAACCAGCAACATGATCGTCGCCAGATTACCGATATGCAGGGAAGCAGCAGTTGGGTCAAAACCGATATAACCGGCCGTCATTTCTTTATTTAGTTGCTCATCCGTTCCTGGCATCATGTCGTGCAACATGCCCCGCCAGCGCAATTCTTCAATGAAATCGGTTCTCATTTTTTTACTATTTGGCAATTTTTAAAATCAAGGTGCAAAGATAGATTGATTTTGGGAAACCTTGCAGATTTACAAAAGGTATCTGGTTTGAAGATTGAAATTTAGAAATCGGTTCCTGCGTTATTTTGTTTTAATGTATTTATTTTAGAATTATAATTAGAAATTATTAAATAAAAATCACGTAAACACATGCTAGCAAAACGTAAAATCCTGCATCTGATTGTCATTCTCTTTTGTCTTGAATCATTCCCAAATTTCGCCCAGCAGCAAACCACTTACTGCAATCCGATGGATATTGATTACAAATACAATTTTGAACAGTTGAATGAAAAAATCTCTTACCGTTCCGGTGCAGATCCGGTTATTATAAATCATAAGTCAGAATATTTTCTTTTCGTGACCATCTCAGGAGGTTACTGGCATTCGAAGGATATGCTGAACTGGAAGTATGTTACTGCAAACCGCTGGCCGTTTGAAGACATGTGCGCGCCCGCCGCAGTGTCTGTCAATGATACTTTATTTTTATTTCAGTCAACATTTGAATCACGGCCGATACTATACTCGGTTGCTCCCGAAAAAGGAATATGGGAATTTTACAACCGCTGGACGCCACGTTTGCCAAAAGATATTGGCCCATGGGATCCGGCACTTTTCCATGATCCGGATACAAATCGCTGGTTTATGTATTGGGGCTCATCGAATGTTTATCCCATTTTCGGAGCGGAACTGGATCATTCAAAAAAGCTGGCTTTCAAGGATCAGTATAAGGCCATGTTATGGCTTAATCAATACGAACACGGTTGGGAACGTTTCGGTCCGAATCACTCAGATCCTTTCAAACCTTTTACAGAAGGTGCCTGGATGACCAAACATAAGGGGAAATATTATCTGCAATACGGCGCTCCTGGAACGGAATACAATGTTTACGCAAACGGTACTTACGTGGCCGACGATCCGCTTGGGCCTTTTTCTTATGCACCATACAATCCTGTCTCCTACAAACCTGGCGGTTTTGCAACTGGTGCCGGGCATGGAAATACATTTCAGGATAACTATGGAAACTATTGGAACACGGGTACGTCCTGGATTGGATTGAACTGGGCTATGGAACGTCGGATTGTTCAGTATCCCGCTGGTTTCGATCAGGACGGTCAGATGTTTGCGAATACCCGCTTTGGCGATTTCCCTCATAAGATGACTACAAAAAAATGGGACGGAAAAGGCGATGAATTATTTACTGGCTGGATGTTGCTTTCCTATAAAAAGCCGGTTACCGCTTCTTCTACACTTGATACGATGTCAGCAACAAAAATTACGGATGAAAATCCAAGAACATTCTGGGCAGCAAAACAGAACAAAGCGGGAGAGACGCTGACGATAGACTTACAGAAGGAACAGGAAGTAAAAGCAGTTCAGGTCAATTATACCGATTACAGATCTGACATTTTCGATAATGATCCTTCAAAAGTTTACACGCAATTTAAAATCCTGACTTCAACTGATGGTAAAAAATGGAATGTTGCAGCTGACTTGACTACTGAGCCAAAACGTGACCGTCCGTGTGCATACATTGAATTGTCCAAACCGGTAAAAGCGCGGTATGTGCGATATGAACATATCCATGTAGCTTCGCCAGTATTAGCGATAAGTGAATTTAGAATTTTTGGAAATGGTTTCGGAAAATTGCCCATTAAGCCTAAAAAACTAACAGCAGTAAGGCAAAAAGATCAGCGAAATGTGGATTTGAGCTGGGAGAAAGTCTCGGGAGCAGTTGGGTATAATGTTCTTTGGGGAATTGCTCCTGACAAATTATATCAAACGTATCAATTCTGGAATGATGAACCGAACACGTTTGAATTGAGAGCCCTGAATGTAGGCGTGCCGTATTATTTTGCTATTGAAGTCTTTGATGAAAATGGTGTTTCCGCGATCAGTGACGTTGTTAACATCAAGTGATCTTTGTTATTTTATTCAAAGTTTGCTTCTATCAGTTTTCCGGGCAGAAGTCCAAAGCTGATGAGGCTTACTTTTTCCATAGTAAAGAACTATCACCATAACTTAAAAACCGGTAACCATTATCCAGCGCTTCCTTATAAATCCGCTTCCAATCTTCTCCAACCAGAGCGGCAACTAACAAGATCAATGTCGAGCCTGGCTGGTGATAATTAGTTATCAAACCTTTGCATAGCCTGAAGGTATAACCGGGAAAAATGAATATTTCTGTTTCCCCTACGACTTCTTCCAACTTTCTGTCATCCATATAATGGGCTATCGCTGTCAGAGCTTCCTGCGCCGAAGGAAGTTCGTCAGCTTTAAACGGATAGGGATAAAGTTTTTCGATGTTAAAAACAGTCGTTTCACCTCGGAATAATTTCACACCAAACCAATACAAACTTTCAAGAGAGCGAAGTGAGGTTGTACCGACGGGTACAATACTTTCGGTGTTTTTCAAAAGTTCGTCAATCAGCTGACGGGAATAAACAACCTGCTCAGCGTGCATCTTATGTTCAGTAACAGAATTTGCCTTGATTGGCTGAAAAGTTCCGGCGCCTACATGCAAGGTCAGAAACGATCGCCGGACTCCTTTTTTTGCTAACTGGCCAAATACATTTTCAGTAAAATGAAGACCGGCGGTCGGTGCCGCAACAGCTCCATTCTGGCGTGCATAAACAGTCTGATAAGTCTGTTTATCCCCTTCTTCTGTATCTCTTTTTAAATAAGGAGGCAAGGGAATTTCGCCTAACGCCTGGACGATATCAAGAAATTGAATGTGATGATCCCACCATAATTTGATGTGGTTTTTATCATAATCAGCATATGCAACCTGTAATTTGACTGCCGTTCCGTTAATAATTAAATCTGTGGAAAGCTTATCAGTAGGCTTGAAGCGCTTTTTATTACCGATCATACATTCCCAAACGCAGGAATCCGTCACGAGCATCGCATCGTTAATAATTCGCGTTGGTAATTCAGGATGCAATAAAAGAATTTCGATCGTTGCGCCTGTCTCCTTTTGAAAATAAGCCCGGGCGGGTATAACTTTGGTATCGTTAAAAACCAAAAGCGTATCAGCAGGAAGATTCCCGGTCAGGTCACCGAAGGTCTGGTGCTCGATTTCGCCCTGGTTAAAAACCAGAAGCTTAGAACTGTCACGCGGATCAAGCGGATATCTTGCAATCCGTTCATCCGGCAAATCATAATCGAACGACTCTATACGAAGCGATTCCGCTTTTTCCAGCCAATTATTTTCCATTCAAATTTTAGTAAGTATCTTCTTCTTTTGGTACCGGCGTCCATAATAGACGCAATGGGAGAAGAAAAACCAGGATCATCAGTGCAAGACCAACATAAGATACCCAGGCAAAATCAAAGACGCTCAGTTTGAACTGACTGCTGTTAATTGTTGCCAGCGCAAGAAGGCTCAAAGCAATTACGGTGTTGATGGAAGACACAACCGTATATAACCAGTTGATTAAATGCTCGTTCAGTTCTTCACGATATTGAGCCCAGATTTTCCGTTTTGGAATGGGCAAATGTGACGGATCGATTTTGGGGATTTGTCTGGCAAACGCTGAAAGCACAACATTATTAAGAATAAAAAAAGTCATGACAATGTAAAACAAATGTTCTTTATTGACATAAATTTCGGCAAGGCCCGAAGCCGCAAAATCAACCGCAATTTGCTCAGGAAAAACCGAATAGGTCCAAACCAACGCACCAAATACCATCAGCATTGAGAACCAACGCCATATTTTTATACTAAAAGTTCCAATTTTCATGAAATGTCAATCCTCCTTATCTTTTCTAAATTCGCCATATTTTGGGTGCAAAATTAGGTTGGAGACTTTCTAAAACCTAATCGCTTTAAGAGTATATGAAAAAGATTCAATATTGAAGTGATACAGCGGCTCATTATTTGCAGCATTAACCCTAATCTTGCCAGACAAAAGGTGCATCGCCATCCTGATCATCCACTTTCAACTTTTTGCTATGAAAATTTACACCAAAACCGGCGACAAAGGCACAACTTCACTAATCGGTGGGACGCGTCTTAGTAAAGCCCATATCCGGATTGAAGCCTATGGAACCGTTGACGAACTGAACAGTTATATCGGTCTGCTCCGGGACCAGCCCGTCAATGAAAAACGCCGTGATCTGTTAAAAGAAATCCAGGATCGATTGTTTACAATTGGCTCTCACCTGGCTTCCGAACCAGAACAGACAAAAAAAATTCTTCCCGATTTATCCGAAGAAGATATCAAACTGCTGGAAACTTCCATGGATGAAATAGACGCGGTTGTGCCGCAGCTTAAAGCATTCATTTTACCAGGCGGGCATCAGTCCGTCTCATTCGGGCACATTGCCAGAACTGTTTGTCGCCGGGCCGAGCGCGGCGTTATCCATTTGCAAACGCAAGAGGAAGTTGAAGACATCGTTGTCAAATATCTTAATCGTTTATCTGATTACCTGTTTATGCTTTGCCGCGCAATGACTTATGAGCTGGGAATTGAGGAAGTTACGTGGAAACCGAGGGTGTCTCAAAAAAAATAATTGTTATACTAAATATCTTCGTTTTGTAGATAATTTCATTAAATTGCGAGACTAAAAAAAGAAATAAAAGAGTACTTAATATTCAGCATAAATTTCAGGCCTTATGACTGCCGACACATTGCAAATAGAGATCCAGCAAACGGAAAATTCACGTTTGAAAGAGGTTGACTTTAACAACCTTGTTTTTGGTCGGAACATTGCCGATCATATGTTTATTACGGAATATCGTGATGGTCAGTGGAACAACCCACGCATCGTCCCTTACGGAGATCTTTCACTCAGCCCTGCTACTGCTGCTTTACACTACGGACAAGCTATTTTTGAAGGAATGAAGGCCTACAAAAGTGAAGAAGGTGACACCTTGCTTTTCCGCGCTATTGATAACTGGAAACGTCTAAACAAATCAGCTGAGCGTCTTTGCATGCCTACGATCCCGGAAGATATTTTTATGAGTGGTCTGACGGAATTGCTACGCCTGGATTCAGGATGGGTACCTTCGCAGGATGGATGCTCCCTTTATATCCGCCCGTACATGTTCGCAACGGACGCATATATTGGTGTAAAACCATCTGATACATATACTTTTATCATCTTTACTTCTCCGGTAGGCACTTACTATGCTAAACCTCCAAGAGTAAAAGTTGAAACGCATTTCATCCGTGCTGCCGAAGGCGGTGTTGGCGGAACAAAATGTGCTGGTAACTACGCCGGTTCACTTTATCCTGCAAAACTTGCTCAGCAGGAAGGCTACGATCAATTGATCTGGACAGATGCGCGCGAGCACGCTTACATTGAAGAATCAGGAACGATGAACGTGATGTTCGTGATCGACGGGAAGCTGGTTACTCCGTTTGTTTCTGACACAACGCTGGATGGTATTACCCGCAAAAGTATTGTGGCTATCGCTCAGCACTGGAACATTCCGGTGGAAGAACGCAGAATTTCTGTAAAAGAAATCATCGAAGCACTGAAAGAAGGACGTTTGGAATCTGCTTTTGGAGCTGGAACGGCCGTTGTGGTTTCTCCTTTTGCAACGATCGCTTTTGAAGGTGTGGATTACGCTTTGCCTGAATTGAAAGAAGACTCTTTTGTCAATAAAGTAAAAGATTATCTTACTGAAATCCGTACTGGAAAAACAGAAGACGTTTTTGGCTGGACGCTGAAGGTATAGTTTCCATAAAATATTTTCACCACATGGGCGGCAGAAATGTCGTCCATTTTTTTTGTGCCTTACCTCAAATCCATCGTCTTTGAACATCCAGATTTAACAGACTGTTGGCCTCAATTCTAAAAAAAGCCCAGCTCGCAAAAATTCTTAAAATTTTACAATTTTCGGCTTTTACAATAAAATGTCCTACTGACATTTTAATCGCTTTTTAATCTCGTAAATCATTCTGGCTCTGCTAGATCCGACAAAATCATTTTTACAAAGTCAGCATCCCAAAGTGTTGATTTCACACTTTTAGATCATACGAATAATATATTAAACTTCAAAAAATGATATAATAGTATCATAACAAATATTATGGCAGTTACTTTTATTTTATGCGTAATAAATAAAGAAATAATCCAATTAAATTCATTAGAATAATACAATATTAATACATATTGTGATTTAAGCACCAAAAAATAGTTGACAATAGTTTTAATTATTCAATGAATAGATAAAATAGTATTATGGTATCGATCAAAAAAGTCTATTAATTTGTATTAAAAATCATAAACCAATTAAAGCGTCATAAGCATGTTTCAAAGATTACTTATGATCGTCTCTTTGTTTTTAGGAAGTTGCCTGATGGCAATTGCTCAAAACCAAAATATAAACGGGACGGTCTCAGATGAAAAAGGGGAAGGACTACCTGGTGTAGGTGTGGTTATCAAGGGAACAACCATTGGTACCACGACGGACGTGGAAGGAAAATTTACTTTGGGTATTCCGGCTGACGCAAAAACGTTGGTTTTAAGTTCAGTAGGAATGAAGTCGCTTGAAGTTGAAATTGGTGGAAAATCAACTTTCGCAATCACGATGCTTTCAGACGAACGTGCGCTGGACGAAGTCGTAGTTGTAGGTTATGGTACAACCAAGAAAAGCGATATTACGGGTGCTGTTGCTTCGGTAAAAGCGGAAGCGATTACTAAAATTGCCACTGCGAATCCATTGCAAGCCATTCAAGGCCGCGTTCCTGGTGTAAATATCGTTAGTCAGTCAGGTGAGCCTGGTGCAGCAGTTCGTGTGCGTATCCGTGGTGTCGGTACGATTAACAACAGTGATCCTCTGTATGTTGTGGATGGTTTTCAAACCAGTGATATCAGCTTTTTAGCTCCTGGTGATATTTCTTCTATGGAGATTTTGAAAGATGCTTCGGCAACAGCCATCTATGGTTCTCGTGGAGCAAACGGTGTAATTCTTATTACAACAAAAAGAGGAAAAAGCGGAGCGCCCAAGATTTCTTTTGATACTTACGCAGGTGTGCAGAAAGCATGGAATAAAGTAGATGTTTTGAATGCAAGTCAGTATGCGGCTTTGCGTCTGGAATCATACAGCAATGATGGAACTGTGCTTCCTACAAATGAAAATCTGTACCAGACTTTGAATGCGTTTAAAAATGGAACGGATAAAGGGACCAACTGGCAGGATGAAGTAATGCAGACTGGTTCGGTTCAAAATTACAGCCTTAACGTAATGGGCGGTAATGACAAACACCGTTACAGCGTAACTGGTACTTATTTCGGACAGGAAGGTATCGTTAAAAACTCTCCGTTGAAAAAATTCTTTTTACGTTTCAACAACGACTTTTATTTGACGAAATGGCTTGACGCCGGCATATCAGCTGCTTATGCCAACACCGATAAAACACAATATACAGGAAGTCAGTACGGTGGTATTTTGACAAGCGCCTTGTCAGTATCTCCATTAGCAAAAGCATGGGATCCTGCTACCAATTTTTATGGCACACGTCCTGTACCGGAAGGTGGCGCTTACAACCCGTTACGTATTGTTGACGAATATAAAAACAACAAGGCTTACGAAACGCTTGTTAACTCAAACTTCTTCTTGGATGCAAAAATCATCCCAGGGCTGACATTCCGTACACAGTTCGGTGTTAACTGGAAAACAACTCATGCAAAAAGATATTTGCCTCAATATTACCTGGCTAACGACGATCAACGTCAGCACAGCACATTGCGTGAAGGAAGAGGCGAACAATTGGGTTGGGTTTGGACAAACTACCTGACTTATGCAAAGACAATCGGCAAGCATAGCTTTACTGCAATGGCTGGTTTCGAAGCACAACGCACGACATACAGCGACATGTTTTTAACAGTTCTGGATGTACCAAATGATAAATCTCAATGGTATCTGACTGCGACAAAAGGTACAGATTATTTAGTTGAAGCAACACAGTCTGACGAATCGCTGCAATCCTACTTTGGTCGTCTTAACTATAATTTCAACGAAAAATTGCTTTTAACAGCAACACTTCGTCGTGACGGATCTTCTCGTTTCCTTCCAGACAACCGCTGGGGAACTTTCCCATCTTTCGCAGCAGGTTACAACCTTGCCGAGGAATCGTTTATCAAGAGCATTCCAGCGATCAGCCAATTGAAACTTCGTGCCGGTTGGGGACAAGTTGGTAACCAGAACAGCGCTGCCAACTATGGCTATGCAACAACAGTTACAGGTAATAACATGTACGTTTTCGGAGATCAGGCCGTTCAGGGTTTTGCTCCGACAACTGCAAGCAATCCTGATTTGAAATGGGAAACGACAACAAGTTCTAACTTCGGTGTGGATGCAGGTTTCTTCAATAACCGTTTGACTCTGACAGCTGATTATTTCATAAAAGATACTAAAAACATGATTGTTCGTGTTCCAATCCCTGTATTTGCAGGTGTGGGCCCTCCGTATGTAAACGCGGGAAGCATGAACAACAAGGGTATTGAACTGGCACTTAATTACAGAAGCCAGATTAAGGATTTCACGTACGACCTGGGATTCAACGTTTCTAAAATCACGAACAGAGTAGTTGACCTTGGTGGTGGAGAACCGATCGCGGGTGGTGATATCAACGGACTTGGACAGACTACACGTACGGAAGTAGGCCGTGAAATCGCAGTATACTACGGTTTGAAAACAGACGGAATTTTCAGAACGCAAGCTGATCTTGACGCTTATACAAGAGAAGGAAAAGCAATTCAGCCGAACGCAAAACCGGGTGACGTTAAGTTTGTTGATTTGAACAATGACGGAGTAATTGATAACAATGACCGTACGTATCTTGGCAGCGCGACACCAAATCTTTCTTATGGATTCAATGCAAGTCTTGGTTACAAAGGTTTCGATTTTAGTTTCTTCCTGCAGGGTGTAACGGGCGTTGAGCTTGTAAACGGTTTGGGACATTGGATGAACAATGCTAATGGTATGTTTAACTCGGTAACGAGCCGTCTGGATCGTTGGACTCCTGATAATATCAATACAGACCAGCCTCGTATGACACAGATGAACCCAAACAACAACGACCAGTTCAGCGATCGTTTTGTGAGCAGTGGAAATTACATGCGTCTGCGTAACCTTACTTTCGGTTATACTTTACCAAAAGGACTGGTGGAAAAACTTCATATCAGCAATGTCAGAGTTTATGTAGCGGCGGATAACCTGTTGACTTTCACAAAATACAAAGGAATGGATCCTGAGATCGGTGAATTCAACAGCAATCCATTGAACTTTGGTGTCGACCTGGGTGCTTATCCTCAGCCTCGCGTTGGAAGAATCGGACTAAGCGTAAACTTTTAAAAACCAGTTAAAGCGATTCGGCCAAATCAAGCGGCTGACAGCTATAAGCTAATTCCATAAATATTCAAAAAATGAAAAAATATAGTTTTCCAGCACTTTTGATATCAGCTTTTATGCTGTTGCAAGGTTGCAGTGATTTCCTGGATAAAGAACCGCTGGGGCGTGAAACGGACACCAATTATTTCTCTGACTCGACCAATACGCTTCTGGCAATTAATGCCGTTTATGACGTAGCTTCTTACGATGAAGGAAACGACGGACTTGGTAACTACCTTCCTCATAACTACGAGTGGATGTGGGGAGATGTGTTGTCTGACGATGCTGAAAAAGGAAGTACGCCAAGTGACTTTTTAGATATTCAGTATCTGAAAGAATGGAGAGCATTGCCTACCAACACACCAGTTGTGGGTGTTTGGGGTAATCTCTGGATCGGTATTTATCGTGCAAACTGGGTTCTGAAAAACATCGAAACTGCACCGATCAGCAATACTTTAAAAACACGTGTTGCCGGAGAAGCACATTTCTTACGCGCTTACTATTACTTCTATCTTGCTCGTCTTTTTGGTGGTATGCCGTTATTTTCAGAGCCGGTAAAAACAACTGAATATTCTTCTACACAGCGTGCAAGTTTGCCGGAAACGTATGCTTTTATAGAAAAAGATCTGGAACAGGCAATTGCTAATCTTCCTGAGAAAAATCAATATAGTGCTTCTGATCTTGGCCGTGCTACGAAAGGGGCTGCCCGTGGTTACCTTGCCCGTGTGATCATGTACCAACTTGGTATGGACAATACCAACAACCATACCTGGAAGCAAGTTCTCGACTTGACGAACGCGATTACACAGTCAGGACAATATGGCCTGACAGCAAACTTCGCTGCAATTTTTGATGAAGTAAGCGAGAACAACACGGAATCTCTTTTTGAAATTCAGGCAAAAGAATCAGGTCAGACCTGGGGCCCGATCAAAACGGGTGTTACAAATAACGTAATTCAAAATAACCGCGCAACGTGGGGATGGGGTTTCAATAATCCGACAACAAGTCTTGTTAACGCTTTCGAAGCAAACGATCCGCGTAAAGCGATGACGGTTTACGGAAATGGAGATATTTTGTTCGGCGTAAGACAAACCGTAGCATTCCCTGCTGAAAACATGACGGGTTACCTTAACCGCAAAGCGGCCATCGTTCAGCCTGCACAAGCATCGGCATCAGGACAGAACATTCGCAGAATGCGTTATGCTGAAATCTTGTTGATGAAAGCAGAAGCTGCGGCGCAAACGGGTGACGAAACAACGGCTCGCGCAGCAATTAACGAAATCCGTGCAAGAGCTCGTAAGTCAACTTTGCCATTAGGATCCGTAGTTGGAGGTTCGACCTATGACCCGACAAATATTCCGGCGACGGCTCTCCCTGATATTACAAGTTCTGTTACAGGATCAGCTTTAATCACTGCAATTCTGCACGAACGTCGTGTTGAACTTGGTATGGAATCTCTTCGCTTATGGGATCAAATCCGTACCGGAACTTACATGAGCTCGTTAACGGCAGATGTAAGAGCACGCGCACAAGCTCGTTCAATCGCAGGTTCGGTAAATCCAATTCCGGTTTTGCCAATTCCTTTGAACGAAGTGCAGACGTGGGGTTTACAGCAAAATCCTGGATATTAACATAAACTTTGCTTCTTAGAAGCATCCTGTTTATAGCCAATGGTCATCTTACCATAAAAAAATGACTCTGTGGGAGTCGCCTGTTTTCAGCAAAATCAGGCGGCTCCGCCGGAGTCATTCTTTTTTACCGTTCAAAGTTTTCTGGTCCCAGAATGTCCCCTTTGGAGTCAAATTTGTAAAGTTCATTCAGAATCTACCCCACAGATTCATTTTGACATTGATAAAAAATAAATTGTTTACATTCAACTTTTACAAGTGCAAGCATACCTTGTCTTCATTAAAGTTCTACTCAATAAGTAAGTATCATGTCTTCAATTAAATCATTACTATCATTTTTTCTGTCATTGGTTATTGTCCTTTTTGTTGTTGGCATTTCCAACGCGCAGATTGATAAAAACACCACTCAGGAAACAAAGAATCTCTATTCGGGATTGAAAAGAAGCGCTAACAAAGGTGTTATTTTTGGTCAGCAGGATGCACTGGCTTATGGTTTAAATGCTGATAAAAGCCGGTGGATCGGTGATGAAAATCGCTCGGACATAAAGTCAATTTCAGGAGAACATCCAGGTCTGGTAGGATATGACCTGGGGCATCTTGAACTCGATAGTGCCAATAATCTTGATGGCGTTCCTTTTTCGCGAATTAAAACAGATATAAGGAAAAATTACGAACGCGGTGGTATTAACACAATCAGCTGGCATCCGAATAATCCTCTTGATCTATCAAAAACAACCTGGGATAAGGCAGAATTTACCATCAGAAAAATTTTATCTGATGAACAAAATAGAAAGAATTTCGAAAAAACGCTCGACAAACTGGCTGACTTTTTTCTTTCTTTAAAAGGATCGAAAGGAGAACTTATCCCAGTCATTTTCCGTCCGTATCATGAGCATACAGGAAGCTGGTTTTGGTGGGGAGCCGATCATTGCACTCCTGAAGAATACAAACAGTTCTGGAAACTTACGATCGATTATCTACAAAAAACCAGAAAAGTACACAACCTCCTAATCGCTTACTCTACCGATAATTTTAAAAACAAAGAACATTACCTTGAACGTTATCCAGGCGATGATCTGGTCGATATTTTAGGATTCGATACCTACCACAGAAACCCTCCCAAAAGCGATTCTGCTTTCATAGCCAACGCGGCAAGAATGGTGACAACAATCCGTGATCTTGGAAAAAGCAGCGGCAAACCTTTTGCCATTACAGAAACTGGTCTTGAACAAATTACAGAGGCCGACTGGTGGACAAAAATCATTCAGCCTATCATCAAAAACTCGGGATTAAGTTATATTCTGGTCTGGCGAAACGGCCGCCCCGATCATTACTACGCACCTTTTGAAGGAAATAATACTGTTGAGGATTTCAGGAAATTGCAGCAGTCCGGAAATATTTTATTGGAGAAGAAAGTGGCCAATGAAAATTTAAATGGTAAACCGGTAAAAAAATAACGCCTCCTTAACCCTTTACTCATGAAAATTCAACTCGTCGATTTCCTGGTCATTATTGCCTATCTGGTTCTGGTGACAGTCATAGGATTGGTACTGAAAAAACAAGCAGAACGCAGCAAAAACGATTATCTTCTCGGAGGAAAATCCATGCCTTACTGGATGCTTGGCGTATCCAACGCGTCCGGAATGTTCGATATTTCCGGTACCGCCTGGATGGTCGCGATCATGTTCATTTATGGTGTAAAAAGCATTTGGCTTCCCTGGCTTTGGCCGGTTTTTAACCAGATCTTTTTAATGGTTTATCTGTCCGTATGGCTCCGCCGATCGAATGTTTCCACGGGTGCAGAATGGATGCTTACCCGTTTTGGAAACAAGGCTGATGCTCAGCTTTCACATAAAATCATCATTGCGTTCGCCTTGTTAAGCTGTCTTGGTTTTATGGCCTATGGCTTTATCGGTCTTGGAAAATTTATTGAAATTTTCCTTCCCTGGCCGGTCGTTCAGCCTTTTGTACCTTTCACACTTGCTCCTGAATATGTGGCGCATGCTTATGGTATCATTTTCACCTTATTCACTGTTTTTTATTCCCTTTTGGGAGGAATGAAAAGCATTGTCTGGGCAGATCTGATTCATTATGTGATCATGGTTTTTGTCTCGTTTGCGATCGCGGTTATCGCCATGAACGCGCTGGCAGATCACGGCAGTTTGCCGGTGCCGACAGGCTGGACGGATTTGTTTTTTGGGAAAAATCTGGATCTTGACTGGACAGGATATATCGACGAAGTGAATGAAAAAATAACGGCTGACGGCTTTAATCCTTTTGGCTATTTCTTCGCACTGATGACTGCGAAAGGAATCTTGTCAAGTCTCGCCGGACCTGCGCCAAATTACGATATGCAGAAAATTCTTTCCACAAAATCTCCACGGGAAGCGGCTCTGATGAGTATGATCGTAAACGTGGTTTTATTGCCAACTCGTTATTTACTGATCATCGGGATTGCTGTTTTAGGTTTACTGTTTTATAAAGACATCAATATTTCTTCTCCCAGTGGCCAGGATTTCGAAAGAATTCTGCCTGCTGTTTTGAATGCATATATTCCCTCAGGATTGCTCGGACTGGTTCTGGTTGGTCTGATGGGTGCATTTATGGGAACATTCGCCGGAACATTTAACGCCGCACAGGCCTACATGGTGAATGACATTTATCTGAAATCATTTAATCCAAATGCCAGTAACAAGCAGATCAAAAGGATGAATTACCTGACCGGACTCGTTGTGGTCGCTATCAGTATTTCACTTGGTTTTTTTGCAAAAGATGTCAACAGTATTCTTCAATGGATCGTGTCGGCATTATATGGCGGTTACATTGCAGCCAATGTCCTTAAATGGCATTGGTGGCGGTTCAACAGCAACGGATTTTTCTGGGGAATGTTTGCCGGAATTATCTCTGCGATGATCCTGCCCTATATTTTCCCGAATACGGTTCCACTTTATTATTTTCCGATCATTCTGATTTTGTCTGCACTTGGCTCGGTTTCAGGTTCGCTGATGACGCCAGCGACCGACACCGAAGTATTAAAGAAATTTTATAAAAATGTAAAACCCTGGGGATTCTGGGGGCCAATTCACGATGCGGTTGTCAAAGAAGATCCGACTTTCGTCGCCAACGGAAACTTCAAGATTGATATGTTCAACGTCGTCATTGGCACAATCGGCCAGACTTCGATCACTGCCCTACCCGTATTCGCGGTTTTGATGATGCCACTTGAAACCGGTATTACAGCCGCAGTGCTCGGATTATGCATCATCATTCTTTGGAAAACGTGGTATCAAAAGCTGCCCACAGCTTAATGTATTTAGAAACAACTCACTGTAAATCAACAAATATTACAACTATGTCAGATTTCACAAAACGCCTAACGCAATTGCAGCAAGAGCATAGGGAATTGCTTGAACGTAAAAACTACGCTGTATGGCCTGGAAACGGAATTTATGATCGCTATACACATCCTGCCTTGACGGCTGCACATGCTCCTATTTTTTGGGAATACGATTTAAATCCGGAAACCAATCCGTTTTTAATGAAGCGCTTCGAGATCAACGCGGCTTTTAATGCCGGCGCGATAAAGCATAATGGAAAATATCTGGTTGTTGCGCGTGTCGAAGGTTCGGATAGAAAATCCTTTTTCGCAGTCGCGGAAAGTCCGAATGGTATCGATAATTTCAAATTTTGGGATCATCCGGTTGTTATGCCCGAAACAGACGAACCTGATGGAAACGTTTACGATATGCGTCTTACGAAACACGAAGACGGATTTATTTATGGACTTTTTTGTACGGAACGCAAAGATCCGAATGCAAAACCAGGCGATGAATCTTCGGCTGTTGCACAATGTGGCATTGCCCGCACGACAGATTTGAAAACCTGGGTACGCCTTCCTGATCTTGTTACGCCGTCGCCCCAGCAGCGAAATGTTGTGTTGCATCCCGAATTTGTTAATGGCAAATACGCATTTTACACGCGTCCGCAAGATGGTTTCATTGAGGCGGGTTCTGGTGGCGGGATTGGTTTCGGATATTCGGAAACAATTGACAAAGCAGTTGTTGAAAAAGAATTTATCGTTGACCAGAAACAGTACCATACCGTTTACGAAGTAAAAAACGGACAGGGCCCGGCTCCGATCAAAACGGATAAGGGGTGGCTGCACCTGGCTCACGGAGTAAGAAATACGGCTGCCGGCTTGCGTTATGTTCTATATATGTTCATGACCGACTTGCATGATCTTACCAAAGTTATCCATAAACCGGGAGGTTATTTTATTGCACCCCAAGGAGAAGAACGAATTGGCGATGTGTCTAACGTTGCTTTTTCGAACGGCTGGATTTTAGACGATGACGGAACTGTTTTTATCTACTATGCGTCTTCTGATACACGTCTGCATGTGGCAACATCTTCCATTGAAAAGTTATTGGATTATGTCTTGAATACGCCTGCAGACAATTTTCGTTCAGCGGCTTCTGTTGAAGTATTAACGGGCTTAATCAACAAAAACCTGTCACATGCAGGTCATTCTGTTTCCATCTGATGATAGAAAAACTACCAAAACTGCGGTCTGAGATTGAAAGTGAATTGCAGTCGATTTTAGATTTTTGGGCAAAAAATGCTGTCGATCTTGAACAGGGCGGTTTCGTTGGAAAAATGGACAATGAGGGAATTGTCTATCCTGACGCCGAAAAGGGCTGTGTTTTAAATGCCAGAATTTTATGGACTTTCGCAGCTGCTTATAATAAACTGGGCGATCCTTCTCACCTTGCTTTGGCTGAACGTGCTTATGCTTACATACGGGATCATTTTCGTGACCAGAAAAACGGCGGTGTTTTCTGGTCTGCCGATGCGGCCGGAAAACCACTTAATACCAGAAAACAGATATATGGACTGGCATTCACGATTTACGGATTAAGCGAATTTTATCAAAACAATAAAAATCAGGAAGCTCTGGATTTTGCCATTGAACTTTTTGAACTGATCGAAAAATACAGTTTTGATCAAAAAAATGGTGGCTACTTTGAAGCTTTTACGGAAAGCTGGCAACCTCTCGAAGATCTGCGACTGAGCGAAAAGGATCGCAATGATCCAAAAACGATGAATACGCACTTGCATATCATTGAAGCTTATGTCAATTTATACCGTGTCTGGCCGGAAAAACGTGTTGCCGGCAAAATCAAACATCTGCTCGAAATTTTCGAAAAACATATTATTGATCCTGACAATTTCCACTTGAAACTGTTCTTTAATAAAAAGTGGGAAAGTCAGTCCAGGGCCATTTCATATGGTCATGACATAGAAGCAACCTGGCTCTTACACGAAGCTGCCGAAATTTTGGACGACCAATTTCTCGTTGACGACTGGCAAGAAATAGCAGTTAAAATGTCCGATGCAGCCGCGAAAGGTTTCATGCCGGATGGAAGTCTTATCCACGAATACGATTTGGCAACACATCACCCGGACACACATCGCGAATGGTGGGTTTCGGCGGAAGGTATGGTCGGATTCCTGAACACTTACCAGATCACAGAGGATGAAAGTTATTTAAAGCGGGTTTTTGGCCTCTGGACTTTTATTCAAAAACATCTCCTTGATAAAGAAGAGGGTGAATGGTTCTGGGGGGTATCAGATGATTATTCTAAAATGAAGGAAGATAAAATAGGCTTTTGGAAATGTCCATATCATAATGCAAGAGCATGTATGGAAATTCTCAAGCGAATCGAGACAGATTAGTAAGCATAAAAAAAGGCAGCGAAAGCTGCTTTTTTATGCTCGCCCCGATTTGTAATCGGGGCGTCTATGGTTTAGCGTTTGCAACGCGAGAATAATAAGAAAGTTATGGTTTGAGAAAATAATACATTTTCACCGCGGATGAACAGCATGATTAACATTGCACTGCCAAATAATAGGGATTGTATTCCATTGTATTTACAATGTCCATAGCATAGAAACTATCTGGCATACGCGTTACAAACGCTGCACCATGCAACACCGATTGCAAATCGGTGTTTGCTGTTTTAGATAAAAAATGTGTTATTTTCTGATAAAATAAAACTATACAGTTGCTTTTTACAAATGGTACATTTGATTTAAAATTTTTAATTATACCTATACATATTCCATCTATATGTAACTATATGTATAATTAATTAAATTTTTAGCATCAATAGTTAACCTATTTTAAAACCGTAAAGAGCAGTATGCAAAAAAATGTACTAGTCCCGACACTCTTCTTCTTAACCTTCCTCGTCAGCCTCGGATATGCCCAGGAAATGACGGTGACGGGAAAAGTGAATGAAGAAGGCGGAAGCGAAGTTGCCGGCGTGAACGTCGTTCTTAAAGGAACAAACCGAGGCACAACAACCAATGATAAGGGTGAATACAGTATTCTCGCTGAAAAGGGTAAAATATTGATTTTCAGTTTTATAGGATATAATTCCAAAGAAGTGACTGTTAATTCATCTGTTTTAGATGTTGCACTAACACCGGAGGCGACAGCCTTAAATGAAGTTGTTGTGACAGCCTTAGGTATTAAAAAAGAGAAAAAAGCATTAGGTTATTCAGTTTCCGAAATCAAAGGCGACGAACTTACTGTTGCCCGCACACCAAATATGGCGAACTCGCTCGCTGGTAAAGTAGCAGGATTAAATATTACCGGCACAGCGACTGGCCCGGCCGGCTCCACCAGAATAACGTTGCGCGGAAACGGTTCGATTTCCGGAAATAATCAGCCGCTGATTGTTGTGGACGGTATTCCGATTAACAATGAAAACCTGGGACAAGCCGGAATGTGGGGCGGCGCCGATCAGGGTGACGGTATTTCCAGTTTGAATCCAGATGAAATCGAAAATATCAGTGTTTTGAAAGGCGCGACAGCTGCTGCGCTTTATGGATCACGCGCTTCCAATGGAGCTATTTTGGTGACAACCAAAGGTGGTAAAATGGAAAAAGGAATCGGACTGGAAGTAAACAGCAATTTCCTCGCGGAAGATTTATTGATCAAGGAATTTAAAGACTACCAGTATGAATATGGAATGGGCAACAATGGCTTAAAACCTACAACGGTCAGCGAAGCCTTAACTTCAAATAGCTGGGGTGCCAAGCTGGATGGCTCAAATGTGATTCAGTTTGACGGTGTTTCCCGTCCATATACAGCTCAAAGAGAAAATCTTAGTAAATTTTATCAGATCGGAAGCACGTTCACAAACAGTGTTGCTTTTTCGGGTGCGGCAGCCAGCAGCACTTATCGTTTTTCTATGAACAACATGGATAACAAGGGAGTTATGCCTAACAACACGCTGCACAGAAATAACTTCGCGCTGAACGTAAATTCAAATCTTGGTAAAAAACTAAGCATACTGACGAATATCAAATATGTGTATGAAAAAACAAAAAACAGACCGAGATTATCTGATTCGCCGGGTAATGCAAACTATGCCATCTATTCTCTCGCGTCTTCTATGGACGTTGAAACTTTCAAGGACAGCAAATACGACGCGGCGGGAAATGAAAAAGTCTGGTCAGATAATGTGTATGTAACCAATCCGTATTTTGCTGCTTATGATTTCCAGAATAATGACCAGAAAAACCGCGTGATCGGTGCTATTGAACCAAAATTTGATATTCTGGACTGGTTGTATGTAAAAGGACGAATCGGTATTGATTACTTTAACTACCGTTACCGGGCCATCGAACCTTACGGAACTGCTTATAAATTGCTCGGTTCTTACACGTCAAATCAGAGAGAATTCATGGAAAGAAATATGGATTTAATGGTAGGAATTGACAAAAAATTCGGAGATAAATTTGGCTTTAATCTTCTTTTGGGTGGAAACCAGATGAGAAATGTGAATCGTTTGACAAATCTGGGAGGTAATAACTTCAACATTCCTTTCTTCTACGATATCTCGAATATTGACCCCGCGGCCAGAACATCAAGCGAAAACTATATCGAAAGACGCATTAACTCACTTTATGGTTCCGGCGAGTTTTCTTTCAACAATTATTTGTTCGTGACAGCCACCGCCAGAAATGACTGGTTCTCAACCTTAGCCTCTGGTTATAACAGCATTCTTTATCCTTCGGTTGGAGCAAGTTTTGTGGTTTCGGAAGCGATTCAGATGCCAAATGTTATTAATTATTTCAAAGTGAGATCTTCCTGGGCACAGGCAGGAGGAGCGACAGATCCTTATAAGTTGTTGCTGACTTATGCCTTATCAGGTGCGCATAACGGTGCTCCTCTCGCTCAGATCAATAATACGGAAATCCCTAACAGCTTGTTGCAACCTTTGACTTCGACAACCTTTGAGGCTGGCCTGGAAACAAGATTGTTCAACAATCGTTTGAGCGCTGATATTGCATATTACACCAGAAAAACGACAAACGACATCGTTAATGCCACAGTATCATATACTTCTGGCTATAACGCAGCGGTTTTCAATGTTGGGGAAATCTCAAATAAGGGAGTGGAGCTGCTCTTAAATTTTGAAGCACTTAGAAAAAATTCATTTACCTGGAATGCTTCCTTTAACATGGCCTACAACAAAAGCGAGGTCATAAATCTATACAACGACCTGCAAACGTTGCGTGTAGACGAAAACAGAACAAGAACCGCATATGTGCATCAGGATGTTGGCTTGCCATATAGCCAGGTAAAAGGTTTTGACTTCAAGCGGGATGATCAGGGACGTGTTGTTTATGATGCTCAGGGATATCCGCTTCAGGGAAACCTGATGAGTTATGGTTCCGGTGTTTCTCCCTGGACGCTTGGTTTCACGAACTCTTTCAGATACAAAGGTGTCGGTTTAAGCTTTTTGGTTGATGGTAAATTTGGCGGAAAAATATTTTCAGGAACAAACGCTCTTGGATACAGACGCGGAAACCTGAAAGAAACTTTGGCCGGACGTGACGGCGGACTTATCGGAGAAGGAGTCAACGAAAAAGGAGAACCGAATACCGTTCGTGTGCAAGCTCAGCCTTATTATGACAGGATCGCGAATAATATCGCAACACCTTTTGTATACAGTTCTGACTTCATCAAACTTCGCCAGGTGATCATCGATTACGCGATTCCATCAAAATATCTAGGATCAAAATCACCGTTCAAGGCGATTTCACTATCCTTGACCGGACGAAATCTTTGGATCATTCATAAGAAAACTCCGAACATTGATCCAGAATCCAACTACAACAATTCAAACGCACAAGGTCTGGAATTTTACAGTGCGCCCCCGACGCGCAGTATGGGTGTTAATTTAAACTTGAAATTCTAGAACCAGACGATCAACATTTAACAAGATATCAATATGAAATACAAAATATTAGTCCTGCTGGGCCTCATGACCTTTTTGGGATCTTGTACAAAAGACTTTGAGGAAGTCAACGTTAACCCAAACGCACCGGCATCTGTCCCTCTCGATTACTTGCTGAGTCAGTCTTCCCTGTTGCTTGCAGGATCTGCGGGCGATCCGGGATATAAATCCTGGCGTGCGAATTTCATCTACGCTGCATGTATTATGCAGCAGATGGCATCGGTTGAAGTCAGTTTTTATCGCGGTACTGTTTACACTTTCCAGGGCGATTTAAGTGCAGCCTATTTTGAAAGTTCTTATCCGAATTCCATTAAAAATCTGGTGAACCTGATCGACCTTGCGGGCAAAGATGCGAAAGACGTCAACATCTTATCGATGGCGAGGATCTTACGCGTAGTGGAGACGTCATTTTTAACTGATTTATATGGCGATGTTCCTTATTCAGAAGCTGGAAAAGGATTTATCAGCAAAATAAATTCGCCGAAATATGATGCTCAGCAGGCAATTTACATGGATATGCTGAAAGAACTTGACGAAGCCAGTAAGGCTTTTAATCCTGCTTCCTACAAACCGACGACTGCTGATTTTGTCTATGGAGGCGACCTTGACAAGTGGAAGAAAGGTGCTAATTCATTGATGCTGAGAATTGCGATGCGCATGCAAAAAGCGGATGCTGCCAATGCACAGGTTTGGGCGAAAAAGGCAATTGATGCAGGTATTATGGCAAGCAATGATGACAGTTTTTCAATCAAAATGGATAAAACGGGAGCAGGAAATAATTCCAACGCCAATTCCTGGAATCTTGGCGCGGGTAGAAAAATTGCAGACGGGAATAATATTCAGTGGGCGAAAACTTTTATTGACATGATGAAAGCCAGGAAAGATCCAAGGCTCCCCGTTGTGGCTGCGCTGAAAAACGGAGATCGCTCGATTGAAAAACAGATCGGGATTCCAAGCGGAACGGATGCGACAGCGTTGACAAGTCTGCCTGAAAAAAACCTGGATAATTATTCGCGCGCTGCTCCTAACATGTATGCTTTGAATAATCCGTATTTTATCATGACCTATGCCGAATCTCAGTTATTGAAAACCGAAGCAATTGAACGCGGATGGGCAACTGGTGATGCCAAAGCAGCTTTCGATGCCGGGCAGATGGCGGCGATACTTCAATTGAATGCATATGGAGGAACTTTGACAGATGCCGATGCAAAAGCATATGCAGCGGCTAATCCTTATCCGTCCGGAACACTAGATGCAAAAATGGAAGCAATTCAGACTGAAAACTGGCTGATCAATGGATCTGTTTTGAACCATATGGAAGCCTGGGCGGATTGGAGAAGAACAGGATTTCCAAAACTGGTTCCGGTCAACTACCCCGGAAACGAAACAAATGGACAAATTCCGCGCAGACTCCGGTATCCGCAAAGCGAAGTTGGTGTCAACGAAAATATCACTGAAGCTATTACACGTCAGGGCGGTGATACCTTCATGACTAAAATTTGGTGGGACAAATAAATTACCATTAAAAAAGTTATCGAAAGATGCCCCGAATTAAAGGGGCATCTTTTTGCTTTTTATTCTAATTTTGAGTTTTACCGGACCATAACCAAATTTATTCAACATGCTTGATGTATTTCCCGCTTCTACCGACAAAGCCGTTGTTTTTGAAAACGTTCAGCAATTCATAGACGAACAAGGCTTTTCCGTTGTAGCCAAAGATCATTCCCGTCCGTGGGGAGGTTTTTTTGTGCTTGATGAAAGCCAGGCTCCACAATTTATCAAAACTTTTTTCCCGCACCTATCATTAGAAGATTTTGCAGGATATGAAAAACTGAGCCCGAAAATATTGGTTGTCGCTCCCCAAAAACGTCTGTCCTGGCAATATCACCACCGCCGCGCCGAAATCTGGAAAGTAATTGGAGGTAACGCAGGTATTGTCATCAGCGATACAGATGAAGAAACGGAAATGAAACAATTACCAATCGGAACAGTGATCAGCCTTAATCAAGGCGAGCGTCACCGCCTGATCGGTGTTGATGAGTGGGGTGTAGTCGCTGAAATCTGGCAGCATACCGATCCTTCGAATCCTTCTGACGAAGACGATATCGTTCGTGTGCAGGACGATTTCGGAAGATAATTTACAATATCAAATAAAAGTGCCATGGTTAGTTTTCGCCATGGCACTTCTTTTTTACACAATGAATTGACGTAGTCCCGCGAGCGTGGATTATTAAGTATATTTATATCATCCAAAAAGAAAACCCAGATACTAACCGACCAGCCATGAAATTCGGAAAAATTGATAATCCCCAGGTGGTAGATTTTGTACTTCCACCCGACAACAAAGACAACAAGCTCGTTTTAGAAAAATCAAAAAAAAGAAAACCTGAAATTTTTATCGGTTGTGCCAAATGGAATAAAGCCGACTTAAAGAATTTTTATCCAAAAGGAACAAAAGATGAATTGGCATATTATGCCACACAGTTCAACAGTATCGAACTGAATGCCACTTTTTACAATAATTTCCCGCTCGAAACCATAGACAGCTGGCATACCAAAACGCCGGAAGGATTTCGCTTTTTCCCAAAACTTCATCAGGGAATAAGTCATTGGAAAAGATTGAAAGATGCCGAGCAGCCCACAAGTACTTATCTCGACCATATTTCTCATTTGGAAGAAAAACTGGGTATGCTCTTTTTGCAGATGCCTGACAATTTTGGTCCGAAAAACTGGGAAGTATTACGGGACTATCTGGAAGTTTGGCCATCCGGATTTCCGCTGGCACTGGAATTAAGACATACTGCCTGGTATGATGGCTCCTGGGATAACAGCCAGTTGTATGCGCAGCTTGAAAAGAAAAACATCACGCACATCATCACGGATACAGCCGGCAGGCGCGATTTGTTACACATGCGTTTAACGACGCCGACTGCATTTGTTCGTTACAACGGCGCGAACGTCGATTCCGATTATTCACGACTGGATGACTGGCTCGATCGCTTAAAACTTTGGGTGGATCAGGGAATAGAAAATATTTATTTTTTCGTGCACCAGAATCATGAAGAGGCTTCTCCCCTTTTGTCCGCTTATCTGATTGAAAAAGTGAATAAAGAATTAGGAACGGATATCAAAATTCCGAATACTCCACAAAGTCCGCCCAAGAAAAGTGATTCAGGCCAAATCGGGTTATTCTGATATTTTCCTTTTAGCCACGAATGCACTAATTTTCACGAAAGTGTTTTAATTTTTGTGTTCGTGGTTTTTATAATTCGAATGCAGTTCCTTGTTCCGGATAAATAATTTCCAGCCCGAGCGCATTATTATTGCTTAACTGACCTTTGATAATCACTTCATTCTGACCCGTTGGTTTGATATGGGTAATAATCAACTTTAAGTCTTTCATATTTTCTTTGCCAGCCAAAACCGCTAGTTTATCCATTTCTTTCATAATCCAGTTTGGTGTTAAATGACCAAATAATTTGTTATCAGGCTGCTCGTTAGGATAAGAAACTTCCAGAAAAATTCCGGTCAATGTTTTTGCCTTAATTAAGGGAGCAACCGCTTCCCAAACTTTTTGCAGCTTGGTCGATTTTTCAACTTCATCCGGACCGGTATCACCAAAATATAGCGCTTGTTTTCCATTATTTTGAATCAAAAACGCAGCGCCTTCATATGGATTTCCGTGGCTTAATGAAAAAGTTTTAACGGTCATTTCCGTATTTTCAAGCGGCATTTCCTGACCTTCTGATAAAGGTTTGTAAGTATATTTCTTCAAAGGTGTTACTCCTTCGCTGCCAAAATTTGGCCAGCTTTCCCAATTGAAATAATGATTTTTGATGACGTCCAGACATTTCGGGAGCGCATAAATTGTCTTTACGGTATCTTCCGGCGCGTTCGTAATCATACCTGAAACGTGATCCAGATGGGCATGAGAAATGAGAAAACCTTTAATAAAACTTCTTGAAACCTGATCTGCCGTTGCGGCAAAAGCGCCATTGGCAACAGCCACTTCAATTCCTTGCCGAACCGTTCCGCCATCCAGACAAACATACGCCTGTGAGTTGACCGGAGCAACCATGTAAGCCGAAAGATTCCCTTCCGCACCGCCCCCTTTTACACCAAGCGGCACGACATTAAACGCCGGTTGCGCCTGACTGACTGAAACAAAAATCAGGTATAAAATGAAAGTTGAAATCAGGTTGTAAATCCGTTGTCTCATGATGTTTTGGATTAAGAGGTATCATAAAAATAAAATCCTTCACCCTAAAAGTACGGATGAAGGATTTATATTATTGTTTATTCAATATTCAATTCAACAATCTGATAATCAAAAATCGAATATGAATCTTTAAAATGCTACGGTATATCGTACGGAAACAGCGCGACCGGGTAAGTTATAACCACGTTTTTCGTAATAATTTTCGTCGGTTACATTATTTACTTTTAAAGCAATTGTATGTTTTTGAGCAATTTTGAAAGCAGCTGTAAAATCAATTACCATGTATTTTGGATAATCGATAACCGGATTTATCGGATCAGTATAGTCAATATCCATACGTGTTCCGATCGAACGGCCAGATAAACGCAGACGAAGCCATTTTAAATTGTCATATTCCAGACCATAATTAAATGTGTTTTTCGCCACGTTCTGAATATCACGGGTAACTTTTGATTCGTCAGTTCCCACAATATCTTCCGTTGCTTTGAACATGGACGTGGCAATTACAAAAGCTCTGAGCGAATATCTGTAATTGGATAATGTTCCAAAATCATAGGTCACTTCCGTTTCCAAACCGTTGATTTCCGCATTTGCTGCATTTACAAAAGTGGCACGGGAAATAATCACATCTTTGTTTTCAAGAGGCTCATTAACCGTCCTGATCACCTTCGCAATCCGGTTCGTTACCTTGGTTGAGAAATAGGTAACATTAGCAGAAAGTCCAGTTTTTGGTTTATTGAAACTCAATCCTAAATCCCAGCTCACGCTGCTTTCATTTTTCAAATCCGGATTTCCGGCAGTAACGGCAATTCTTCCTTTTGAATCACGGATTTCATTATATCCTGCGACACTATAAGCATCCGTTGTCACAAAAGCACGGCCGATCGTTCCTTTTACGCGTAAAGCCGGAACCAGTTCATAGCTAATTCCAAGACTCGGACTCGTAAATGGATTCGTTTTTTTGCCCGATTTATAAGTTGGCAAGAGCGCCGTCTCCTTCACATCAAAAGTAATATTATCATAACGGACACCCGGCTGAATGGTCAATCGACCAAAATTCAGCATTGCCTGAGCGAAAAAAGCCGAAGAAATCAGGGCATAAGCGGGCTGCGTCGGTGCACGTTCTGTGGTGTCGTTTGTCCAGCGACGACTTTCTGTTGAAGAATTCAGATAATCATAACCAATAATCAAAGCATGATTTCCAATCGACCAGACATCTTTTACCTGAAGACCTTTCCAGTTATTTCCAAGTTCAGCAGAACGGAAAGGAACAACAGGTTTGCCAGAAACATTAAGTGTATAATTTTTCGTATTTTCTTCCGAAGTAAACACTTTCAAACTCGGACTATGATTTCCAATTTTCCCGGTTAGTGAAACATCGAATGCGGCACGATCAACATCCTTGGTACTTGCTTCGGTAGAACCAGAAGAAATTTCTCCCGGCGATTCTACATTTTTTGTCTGGAATTTATCTCCACGAATATCAATTCTCCAATTATCATTTAGCTGATATCCCAGCCTTAAAGAGCCTGTGAAATAATGAAGTTTGGTGTAAGGCCTTGTCGCGCCATCCGTCTGGGTTTCATCCACATCCGTCTCTGGCTGAGTTGTATAATTTTTTCTGACTGAGGTATAATCAAAAGCATCACGAAACAAATTCCATTTCCCGATCTTGTAATTTTTTGATCTTTCAAAATAAGAAAAAGACATATCGTAATCCAGCTTTTTCGTCAGATTGCCGCCTGCATTCAAACCAGCCTGATACGACTGAAAGCTTCCATATTCCAGAAAACCGTTCCCTTTTGTATCTCCTTTTGACCTTTGGGTAATGATGTTAATAACGCCACCCATCGCCTGAGAACCATATAAAGAAGAAGCAGGCCCTTTTAAAACTTCAATTCTTTCAACACCATTCAGATTGATTTGAGATAAATTGGTTGCCCCTGCTGAACGCCCGTCAATCAGTAACAAAGTTCGCTGGTTTAATCCTGAAAACTGAGGACGAAAACCACGGATACCGATACCAGAAGACAAGTTTGGATATTGGATGACGTCCACCGCAGCCGTTTTTCTCACAATATCCGTCAGGTCATTTGAAGGCGTCATTTCAATATCCTGACGCGTAATAATATCCAGTTTTTGCGGAATTTTCTCTTTCCGGGTTTCATAACGTGTAGCCGTTACGACCACAGGATTTAAAATATTTTCTCTTGTAGAGTCAGCTAAAACCACTTCCTGTGCTTGCGCAGAGAAAGTGGCGGTCATGGCTAACAGACCTGCAAACGTGAGTTGATGAATGGTTGATTGGTAAAAGTTAAAATTCATTAGATATGGATATATAAAAATGATTGCGATTTTGAACCCAGAAAAGCACTTCCTTAAGAATTAATTATCCTTCAAAAGCACCATATAATGTGATCAGGCCAATAACAATTGAGAACGTACCGACAACGTAATTGATAATTCTTAATACACGATCCCGTTTTGCGGCAAATTTATTGATCGAAAAAGCGAAGAAATACCCATATGCGGACATAGAAAAAATAATCCCGAAACTTTGCAGAATAATGATCCAGACTGCGGTGTAGGCATCACTTGCGGCAAGGGTTAACGCTACTGCGCAAGCACCACCAGTTCCGGCCAGTCCGTGTACCATCCCCACCCAAAAAGAACGGCTGAATTTTTGTTCGGCTGCCGGTTGAACTGTCAAATCAGGCTTTCGGAAATTCCGGCGGAAGGCTACAATGCCAAGCCAGATCATCAACGGCCCGATTACAAGTTCGACCTTTTCAGATATGTTAAGTGAAATTGTTGATTTTAATATTAGAACCAGGCAAGCGAAAAGAATCAACGTTAAAGAATGCCCAAGCGCCCAATGCGACGACCGCCAGATTAACTTTAAACGGTCTTTTGGCTTTTGATTTTTCTCCGTTGCCAAAACAGAAACTGCTGCCATATGGTCCGGCTCAAAAGAATGCTGAACACCAAGAAGAAGAGAGTCGATAAGTAAATAATTGATCATTTTCTTTCACATAAGTCATTGAGAAAAACCCGTTTATCATACGACGGGCAACTTATGGAAAATGCAATACGAAGTAACCTAGCAACAAAATCAAGCTGCCAAACCGTAACTTCACGCCTTTTTTCCCGAAAGCATTCCGAATATGATGTTAGTTGGCAGGTCTTCTGGCTCGTTCATTAATGACGCCTTCCCGGGAAATTGTTCCAGTGGCAAAAATGTCATAACTTTTTAGTGAACTTACAGCAGCGGGTACTACTCCGGAATTTCACCGGATTCCCTTTTAAGTGCTTGGCAAATTTTGCGTCGCACACCACTTAACGGCTGCAAACTTACTATTTAATTTTATAGTGAGACAAAATTATTTTGCCGGAAATAAGTTTTAGGCGGTTTTTACGAGACGTTCCTAACGGAACGAAATGTTGTGGGTTATCAATGTTTTTCTACCAACGAAATGTTCCTATGGAACAATGGTGTATACCCACTCTATATAGTATAACATTGCTTAATGTGACCATCTTGTTCGCAGAAACATTATTATCATTTAATTACCCTGTTCCATTGGAACATTTTGTTGGTAGAAAAAAGTGTGTATTGATTTGGTTTACGTTCCTTCGGAACGTTTCGTGACTTTCGGACACTTTGCAATTATTCTAATTCCCTAAAAATATATTGGTCCTCCCAATCAATATCAAAGGCAATTAAAAACTTCCGGTATTCCTCCATAAAATTTCTTTTCTGATGATGTGTTTCCTGATTTTGAATGTACCTGATTACATCTGGCACCTGGCTTTTTTCCATACGAAAAAGCGCCATAACCTTCTTGCCACGCAAAAGGATACTTACAGAAATTCTGCGCTTTAATCCATTTGCTGCTTTCAGTTTTTACGTTTTGAATCAAAGAAGAAATCGATTGATGCGGACTAATACCAACCAAAATATGAATGTGATCAGGCATGCTATTAATTTGAAGCATTTTATGGTGGATTTTTTTGAAAAATACCTGTGATATATTTGTGTAATTTTTCTTTCCAAATGGGTTGAATCAAAGCTTCCCGATATTTTACCGCGAATACAAATTGGACATGAATTTGTGTGTAGGTATTAGCCATTGTAAATTTATTTTATAGTGTGTTGAAATTGCAATCTATTGAAAATTACATAGCAGCCAAAAGATTATTCACGCATTTAACCATCGAAAAATCAGGATGAAACATGCGGACAAAAACAAATCATGAAACGTTCCTAACGGAACGAGCGTCCAAGTTGTATCCCATTTCTACCAACCATATGTCCCGAAGGGACAAAAAGCCGATATTAAACAACAAGTATGCTCAGGAAATATGGTATGACTTTAACACCGTACTTTTTTCTGTTCCGGAAGGAACATCTCGTCGGTAGAAGAATTATCAGTTTCCGGATATTCGTTCCATAGGAACGTTTCGTGTAATTATCAATTACTCCATTTAAAACCTTACATTTGCGCCTCAATAGGTTCTTTTCTTTATTTTTCCAACAGGAAAAGGTTTTACTATCAGTGAATTAATAGGGAATCGTGTGCAAATCACGAACTGTCGCGCAACTGTAAGTAACATCAAAAGTTTATATCTATCATGTTCACTGGGGCAATGATTGAATTTTGAATGAGTGAATGATTGAATCGGTGTAGTGAGCCAGATCTTGGCGTTTTCTACCATACTATCATTCACTGCCGGCAGCCCGGCCACTCTATCATTCAAAATTAATCCACCGGGAAGGACGGTATAAATGTTACAAGTCAGGAGACCTGCCTTTTTCTTTGTTGACAATGCTTTCGCGGAATGAAGCTTCGTCAGGTTTGGTGTTTATATATCCAGGCAATTTTGCCATGGATCGCCGTGTGCTTTTTGTACGATTTTAAACATTTTTCTTGTCTTTTCTTCCTTTCTCCGTTTGCATTGTAAAATGCTGCAAAGAGCTTTTAACTCATTTCTCTAACCAAGTTAAAAGTATGCAAACGCAAAAAAACTGTCTCCCGCGGACTGGAAACGGCAATCTCATTTTTCAAAAAAAACGGTACCGTTATGTGCTGAAAATCGCTTTATTATTTCAACTTTTCCTGATTAATAATGCCCTTGCACATCATTTTGGAACATTAAACGGTTCCATCCAAAGCGAAACAGGCGAGCCGATTATCGGTATTCATGTTCGTTTGGAAGGTACTTCTTTCGCCACGATTACGAACGAATCAGGACATTTTGAAATCAGAAATATTCCGGCTGGGAATTATACATTTCTGGCAAGCGGGATTGGTTATGAAGCAAAAAAGGAAAACATTGAAATCAAGCAAAATGAGATAACACTTTTACAATACAAACTGAATAGCAAGACCAACGAATTGTCGGAAGTAGTGATCAGTTCGGGCTCAAACCGCTCTTTTTCATCTGTTAATAAAATTGATGCTCCGCTGCGTGATATGCCAATCACGACTTCCACGGTTTCTGTGAAAACTATTGAACAACGCGGTGCGGATGATTTGGGAGAGGCGATGAAAAATACAACCGGTGTTCGTGCAAACAATACCTATGGCGGATTTCAGCATTTTACAATTCGTGGATTTTCAAATTTTGTACTATTGGTTGATGGCGTTCGTGATGAAAGACATAACATTTCGACCAGCGCACCGAATACGAATCTTGCCAATGTGGAAAGCATTGAGGTTTTGAAAGGCCCGGCTTCGGTACTTTTCGGTCACTCGGCTTTGGGCGGAATTATCAACATCGCCAGAAAAAGACCTACTGCTAACTTCAAAGCAGATTTTTCCGCTACTTATGGAAGCTTTAGCACAAGAAGAATACGTGCCGGTGCAGGTGGAGCAATCAGTGATAAATTACGTTACCGTGTAGATTTCGGAATGTCGGATACGGATGGCTACCGTCATTCCGGTTCGAATACCAACAATGGATATCTGGCTTTGGAATACACTCCGACCGATAAGGATTTATTCTATCTGACCATTGGAGCAAACAAAGACATTTATGATACCGATGCAGGAATCCCGATGCTTGAAGGAAGCAAAATAATACCAGGTTTGGATGTCAATACGCGCTATAACGATCCGGCCGATTTCCTGAAACATACCCGTTATGATTATCAGTTAAAATACATTCACAAGTTTAATGAGAGGTTAAAAATCTCCAACCAGCTTTCGTATTACGACGATAACATCGACTACTTTTCAACAGAAGAATTAACACCAAATGCTACACTGGATTCAATCAACCGGTCATATCCTTTCTATTTCAACCATTTAACAAAACCGTTGCAAAACCAATTGGAACTGACTTATGAGTTCAATACCGGAAATATTGAGCATAAACTGTTGGTCGGTTATTCATTGAGTTTGTTAAATAGAAAGACCTACAATGGTGATGTTTATGGACCTGGAAAAAACACGACGATCGCTATTACAAATCCAATCCTGAACCAGGGATATATCAATTTCACAGACAAGAATTACAGAGCGACCATGGAAAATGTTCATGGGATTTATGTACAGGACTGGATCAAAATCACGGATAATCTGAAAGCATTGGCGGGGCTTCGTTACGACATTTTCGACGGAACTTATTATACAAACTTGGTTGACGCCGATAGAAATGTGAAAGAGAAAGGAGTAAAATCTACCATTTCAAAAGCTGCATTAACTTATCGTGCAGGACTGGTATATCAGCCAATCGAGCCGCTATCAATTTATGGATCTTACTCTACTTATTTCAAACCATCTCGCCGCGTCGCACCGAACGGAGAAACTTTTGACCCGGAAACAGGTTATCAGGGAGAAGTAGGAAGTCGCCTGGAATTGTCTTCAAGATGGTCTGCTAATCTTGCATTTTACTATATGCGGAAAAATAATCAGCTGGAAGCTCTGCCAGGAGGAATTTACAAAAGAATCGGGTCGGCAGAATCAAAAGGTTTTGAAGCCGAAATCAGCGGAAGTCTTTTGCCCGGCCTGGATTTAACCGCCGGATATACCTATTCAAAAGCGAAATATCTGCCTTATGCAAGTGGGGAAATTAATGCCGCTGCCGGAAAAAGAGTTGCCTTCGCACCCACGAATATGTTGAACGCCTGGCTGCATTATGAATTACAAACGACTGCCTTGAAAGGTCTGAGTATAGGAGCCGGAGCAAATTATATGAGCGAGACATTTACTACAAGTGCCAATGATTACGCATTGCATGGCTATACCACAGCGGATCTTGCGATTGGATATCGTGTTGGACGTGTCGGTTTGAGATTCAATATCAACAATGTATTAAACGAAAAATATTTCGCGAATGCCATTTTTGCCAACCAATTCTCACCAGGACCAACACGAAATTTCCTGTTAAACCTAAAATACAGCATTTAAAAAAAGGCGCAGCGCACCGGAATAATTAACCACAAACATTTCGATTGGCGACTACCAGTTGCCAATCGAAATCTCAATATCAAATCTTCCGTATGAAAACCATAACAAAATGTATCCTGCTTTTTCACCGCTACCTCGGCTTTGCATTAAGTCTGCTTTTTGTAATCTGGTTTTTATCGGGTTTTGCCATGATGTATGTCAAGTACCCGACGATGAAGCAAAATGAAAAACTGCAAAACCTCCCTGTCGTTGATCTTTGTCAAACAAAATTTACACTACACAAAGCACTTCAAAAAGCAGATATCACCGATACACTCCGCGCCGCCAGACTAGGTATGTTACTGGAAAGGCCGATCTATCGTATCACGACCATTCACAATAAAAACCTTGCGATCTACGCAGATAGCGGCGAATTACTGGCACCAACTGATACGATACTTGCACGAAAACTGGCCATCGCTTTTGTAAAAAACAAATGTCAGCCCGAAAAACTTGAAACACTTACCGAAATTGATCAGTGGATGGCGGGCGCACGATCCATAGGATATCAGCCTCCGGTTCATCGGTTTATAATGAATGATCCGGAAAAAACCTACGTATATGTTTCGACACAAACCGGAGAAGTAGTACAAATGGTGAATGCCAGACAGCGCTTTTTAGCCTGGCTTGGTCCTATTCCGCACTGGATTTACCCGACCATTTTGTTGAGAAACCGGCCACTTTGGAATGATATCATTATCTGGACCTCGTCGCTTGGAACGCTGATGTGTATCGCCGGAATTGCCATGGGTTTTATTCGTTATAATAGAAAAAACAAAGATTCGCTGGCTTTTAGTCCGTATAAAAAGAAGTGGTTTCGCTGGCATCATTATACCGGATTCGTCTTTGGAATTTTCGCTTTCACCTGGGTTTTCAGCGGTTTGTTATCCATGACTCCCTGGGATTGGGCACCTTTTACAAGACTCAATCCGGAAGAAAGCAAGCAATGGACGGGTGGAATTTTTGACGCGAAACTTTTTGAATTAGGTCCGGAAAGTGCCTCGGAAATTTTTAAAAAAAATCTGGTGTTAAAGGAAATCCACTTTACCCAAATTCAGGGAAAGCCGTATTTTCTGGGTTATCAGGATGAATTGCATACGGAATTAGTATCGGCTGAAAATTCCGAAAATAAATCCTTTGCAATATTTCCTTCAAAACCATTTGTTCAGAATATTAAAGATTTGAACCCAGGTGTAAGTTTGGACGAAGCCGTAATCCTGACAGATTATGACGACTATTATTATGCAAAAAACAAGGACAAACGTCTTCCGGTATTGCGCGTAAAAATGAATACGACTGAAAAAACCTGGTATTATGTTGATTTAAAAACCGGTCAGGTTGTGCTAAAACATGAGAAGAAAAGTCGGCTGGAAAGATGGCTTTACAATGGTTTGCATAGCCTGGATTTCAGTTTTATTCTTTACAAAAGGCCGCTTTGGGATATTGTTGTAATCATTTTGATGCTTGGAAGTTTGGCTGCAAGTAGTACAGGATTGGTGTTGACATGGAAATGGTTAAGAAGGAAAGTGAAAAAGAAAAAGCCGGTTTTGAAGAGAAAGGCGGTCATCTAAAATTTGTTACAAGATCATTAAGAGGTAATCACGAGACGTTCCTACGGAACGATAGATATCGTTTCTAATTTCTACGTTCTACCAACTAAACGTCCCTCTGGGACGACACATTAGTCGCCAAGAAATATGAATTTCTATTCCATCGTTCCGTAGGAATGTCTCGGATAAATTCCGAAATTATCATTCGCCGACAAAAAACGTCCCTAAGGCACGGCCCGTTGGTAGCCACGATATATGAATTTCAATTCCATCGTTCCATAGGAATGTCTTGGATAAATTCCGAAATTATCATTCGCCGACAAAAAACGTCCCTAAGGCACGGCCCGTTGGTAGCCACGATATATGAATTTCAATTCCATCCTTCCATAGGAATGTCTCGGATAAATTCCGAAATTATCATTCGCCGACAAAAACGTCCCTTCGGGACGGCTCGTTGGTAGCTTTAATTGTTTCATCGCGATTCCATCGTTCCGGAGGAACGTTTCGTGTAAATCCCCAAAATCCATTTTCAATATCGATATATCCACTTTAAAATTTGTCAATACCAACAAACCCGATTCTTAATGTATTTTTGTCAAGACAACAATTAATGCCAATCTCCGACTCTTATGAAACACAAAATTCTTTACCTGTTTCTATTTATAATTCCATTTTTTTCCGAGGCGCAAAATGCAGCGATGCCTGACACAGGCTGGGTTAGGAAAAACTATCAGAAAACTGAAAAATTTATTGAAATGCGGGATGGCGTGAAACTGTATACCGCCATTTACACACCACGCGATACGGATGAAAAGTATCCGATTCTGATGCAGCGAACGCCTTATTCCTGTCGCCCGTATGGTATTAATAATTACCGCCCACGCATCGGACCAAATGGTGTTTTGATGAAAGAAAAATACATTTTTGTTTATCAGGATGCACGTGGACGTTACAAAAGCGAAGGAAATTTCCGGGAAATGACGCCGGCCATTGACAATAAAAAAACCAAGCAAGACGTCGACGAATCCAGCGATACCTACGACACAATTGAATGGCTTTTGAAAAACACAGCTTCCAATGGTAAAGTCGGAATTTATGGAATTTCTTTTCCAGGCTATTACTCCTCGGCCGCCTTGCCTGATGCGCACCCGGCTTTGAAAGCAGTTTCGCCGCAAGCGCCGATGTCGGATGAGTTTTTGGGAGACGACTGTAATCACAACGGAGCTTTTTTCCTGATGGATAATTTCGGTTTTTACAGCCATTTCGACGGTCCGAAAAGTGCAAACGGAGAAAGTTACAAGCCATTTTTCAATGCTGATTTCAGTGATGCGTATCAATATTTCCTTGATTTCGGTCCGCTAAAAAAAGCAAACTCAAACGCTTATTTTTCTGATCCGAAAAGTGTGTGGCGACAAGTTACTTCTCATGATACTTACGACGAATTCTGGCAATCAAGAAATATTAAAAAGCATTTGAATAATATTAAACCCGCCGTCTTAGTTGTTGGTGGCTGGTTTGATGCGGAAGATTTATATGGTGCTTTGAAAACCTATTCGGCGATTGAAAAACAGTCACCAGACAATAATACGAGATTAGTTATGGGTCCGTGGACACACGGCGGCTGGGCATCTCCAAGCTGGAAATCTTTTACAGATTATCAGTTTGGCACAGACTTGAACCAGTATTATCAAAATGAAATCGAGACTAAGTTTTTCAATTTTTATTTGAAGGATAAAGGCGAATTCAACCAGGCGGAAGCGACTGTTTTTGAAACAGGTTCCAATCAGTGGAAAAATTATGATGTGTGGCCACCGAAAAATAGTCAACCGGAAACATTCTATTTTCAATCGAAAGGAAAACTTTCTGCTGAGAAACCAAAGACAGCGAAGTCGGCTACTGAATATATCAGCGATCCCGCCAAACCGGTTCCGTATACCAACGAAATCAGCGGCGACAGAAATAATAAATACATGGCCGAAGATCAGCGCTTTGCTTCTCGTCGTCCGGATGTGATTTATTTCCAAACAGATTCTTTGACCTCGGATTTGACTTTGACAGGTGAAATAACTGCCAATCTTTTTGTTTCTATTACGGGAACGGATGCGGATTTTGTTGTAAAAGTAATTGATGTATGGCCGGATAGTGTACCGGCACAAGTACAACGCGGACAGCCAAAACCATTGGATATGAGCGGTTACCAGCAAATGGTGCGTGCAGAAGTTTTCCGTGGAAAATTCCGTAACAGTTTTTCAAAACCGGAGCCATTTGTTAGAGACAAAGTCGAAAAAGTTAGTTTTAAACTAAATGAAGTTGCGCATACGTTCAAAAAAGGTCACCGCGTGATGGTACAAATCCAAAGCAGCTGGTTCCCCTTAGTAGACCGCAATCCGCAAAAATTCATAAATATTTTTGAGGCCAACGAATCAGATTTCCAATCCGCCAAAATCACGGTTCATCACGATCTAAAAAACAGCAGCAACATTATATTGCCCGTTTTGAAATAGGTAGGTTACACAGAGGACCACAGAGTTAAGGGGGAGGGACACAGAGTTTTTCTTTATTTAGGTAATTCTCAAAAACACTCTGTGTATCTCTTTTTAGCCGCGCGGCGTCTGCTCTGTGGTTCTCTGTCTAACCTATCAAATAACATGCAAAATTCTCATTTCCTCATTTCAGCTCCTTCCAGTAATTCCGGTAAGACCACCCTTACCCTCGGACTTTTGCGGGCTTTGAAAAACAGGGGATTGCATGTGCAGCCATTCAAATGCGGGCCGGATTATATTGATACCAAACACCATACAACCGCGTCAGGAAATCCGGGAATAAATCTGGATACCTTCATGGCTTCGGAAGCGCATGTTCATGCTATCTACAACCACTATTCCGAGCATGCAGATGTCTCCGTAACCGAAGGCGTCATGGGTCTTTTTGACGGTGCCGATAAAATGCAGGGAAGCAGTGCAGCGATTGCTGAGCTACTTAATATTCCGGTAATTCTCGTGATTAATGCAAAATCAATGGCCTATTCCGCAGCGCCTTTGTTATATGGTTTTAAAAATTTTTACAAAGGAATTAATGTCGTTGGAGCGATTTTCAACTTTGTCAGTACCACTTCACATTATCGGTTTTTGCAGGAAGCCTGCGAGGAAGTTGGTATTGAACCTCTTGGTTATTTACCAAAAAACGAAGCATTGGCAATTCCTTCAAGGCATTTAGGATTGCACATTTCTTCTGAAACGGATTACGAAAGTATTATTCAAAAACTGGCCGAGGAAATTGCGAAAACGATTAATATAGATCGGTTACTTGAAATTTCTTCAAGAGAAAATCTTCCCAAAACAGAGTCAAAAATCGTATCTCAAAATCCTTTTTCAGCTAAAAAATATAAAATAGCCATCGCCCGGGATGAGGCTTTCACTTTTACTTACCATCAAAATATTGAAGTACTTTCTTCCTTAGGCGAGGTTACATTTTTTAGTCCAATTCATGATAAGATACTTCCAGAAACGGACTTCTTGTATCTGCCGGGGGGGTATCCTGAATTATTTCTGAATGTGTTGAGTGAAAACAAAAAGATGCTTGAAAGTATTCAAACCTATTGTTTGAATGGCGGATTGACTTTTGCGGAATGCGGAGGCTTGATGTATCTGGGGAATGAAATTGTCACTTCCGAAGGTATCAGTTTCCAAATGGCCGGGATTCTGCATTGCACAACATCTATGCAAAATTCAAAATTGACGTTGGGTTATCGAATAATTCATTGGAATGAGCTGGAATTGAAAGGGCATGAATTTCATTATTCCAGATTAGTGGAAAATGCTTTGGAAACGGAATCCGTGATCGTTAAAAATGCCAAAGGAATTGAAGTAGAAACTCAGCTTTACCGGAAACTGAATACGTTTGCTTCTTATGTGCACTTGTATTGGGGAGAGAATTATAGTTTTATTGAATATTTACTAGAAAATATCACGCAAAGCAGGTAAGATAAACCGCAAAGACCACAAAGAAAAACTTTGCGACCTCAGCACTCAACTTTTTTGCTTTGCGTGAACCCTTAGAAACTTATGTCAGAAATTAAACGCCAACGCATTACCCGCGCAGACGGGAAAGCCATTAATCTTGTACAGCGCCGGGGACATTTGTCTTATTGTTATAACGCTTGCTGCTGCGGTCGGGTGGATCGTGGGTATGCTCCTATTCCGGTTGAATTGTACAAAAGTGAATGGCTGCGCCGGAAAATGCGGAATGTGGTGCATATGACGAAAGGCGGTTGCCTTGGTCCTTGTACGCTGGCGAATGTCGTTACACTTTTGTTTGACGGAAATTCTGTCTGGTTTCATTCGGTGAACAGCGACTGGCAGATTGTTGCTATTTTTGATTACATCGACAGCATGATCGCTGCGGATCGCTTCCTTGTTCCACCGGCGGAATTGTCTGAAAATGTTTTTCAGTTTTATACCTGGAAAGGCTCGGAAGCTTCCACAAAAATCGGGCAGACGCCCATGCCTACGGAAGGAATTGTCTTTCTTACTCATGCGGATACTGACTTATTAACCTTGCACCGAACTATCCAGGATTTACCGGATGATTTTCCGAAAACATTAGGCATCAACTTAATGGCCGTGAAAAGCGAAGCGCAGATGGCGCAGTTGCTTGATGGCGAAATTGCCGCGGCACAAATTATTATCCTCCGGATTCTCGGCCGGCCTAGTGCGATTCCAGGGTTTAATGAATTGATCAATCGGGCGAAGAAAAATGGACAGCATCTTATTGTCGTAAGTGGAACAGGCGATTTAAATCCAGATTTTGCAGCTGCTTCTACGGTTTCGCCAGCAATTCTGCATGATGCGATGTTATATCTCCAAGCCGGCGGTTATACCAATTTCACTTCCTTGCTTTATTACCTTTCCGATCATTTATTGATGACAGGTTTTGGCTCCGATGCGCCGGTTACTTTGCCCGAACATGGCATTTATCACCCTGATCTACCCGAAAACGCTGATCTTTCCGATTGGCTTAAACGATATAATCCAGACCAGCCCACAGCCGGAATCACCTTTTACCGCTCGCACTGGACAAGCGGAAACACTGCTTTTATTGACGCGATGGTCCGTGCTTTGGAAGATCGGGATATGAATGTTTTACCTATTTTCACCTCGTCGCTCAAAGTCACCGATCCGGTTTTCGGACAACCTGTTGCTTTTCAGTTTTTTAATGGAGAAAAAGGTGTTCAGATTAATGTTTTGGTCAATACCGTTTCGCTTGCGATTACCGATATTCAAAAGGCAGGTTCGGATAATACCGGCGCAGAAAAGGCATTGAGTCAGCTGAATGTGCCGATTATTCAGGCCATTTCCAGTACCATGAACCGCAACGCCTGGGAATCTTCCAGTCGCGGGTTGAGCACTTTGGATACGGCTATGAATGTTGCGATTCCTGAATTTGACGGACGGATTATCACCGTTCCGATTTCTTTCAAGGAAAAAGACAGACAGGCAAAAGGATATGAGGCGCTCGACAACCGCATTGATCGCGTGGCGGGAATTGCGCTGCGTTTTGCCCGTTTGCGTCATTTAAAAAATTCGGAGAAAAAAATTGCTTTCATCTTTACCAATTCCAATACCAAAGCTTCCCAGATCGGGAATGCGGTCGGGCTGGATGCGCCGGCTTCGCTGATGAATATTTTGCATTCGATGCAGGCCGAAGGTTACCAGATTAAAAACCTGCCCGCTACCGGGACAGAATTGATCCATACGTTAATTGATCGCTGTTCTTACGACCAGACTTACCTCACGCCGGAACAGCTTTCCAACGCTGCCGGTCAGGTTTCGTTTGATCAATATGCTGACTGGTTTGAAGAATTACCAGAACCTTTACGCAAAAAAATAACCAAACAATGGGGTCAGGCACCCGGCGAAACCTATGTCCATGACGGCCATATCGCCCTCGCCGGACTTGAACTTGGTAATGCGTTCGTAGCCTTGCAGCCTCCACGTGGATATGGTATGGATCCGGACGCTATTTATCACCAGCCTGATCTCGCACCAACGCATCATTATTACGCATTATACCGCTGGTTGCGTGATGGCTGGGGAGCAGATGCGATTGTGCATGTAGGCAAACACGGAACGCTGGAATGGCTTCCGGGTAAAGGAATCGGGTTGTCGGAAAACTGTTTTCCGGATGCGATTCTGGGCGATCTGCCGCTTTTTTATCCATTTATTATCAACGATCCAGGCGAAGGTTCGCAGGCAAAACGCCGTGCCCATGCCGTGGTGGTGGATCACCTGACGCCACCTATGACTTCCGCAGACAGTTATGGCGAACTGGCGCAACTGACCCAGCTTGTGGATGAATATTATCAGGTGGAAACGCTTGATCCTTCGAAATTGCCTTTGCTGCAACGACAGATCTGGGAGCTGATCAAACAGACCAATCTGGATGCCGATCTGGCTGCGATGCTGAGCCGTGACCATGGCGATCACAAGCACGATTGGGACGATGACATGACACCCGAAGGTGTGCCGGCGAGTCTGGCGGAGATGGATGGAAAGGATATTGCTCACCTGATCGAGGACATTGACGGGTATTTGTGTGAATTAGGCGCGGCGCAGATCCGTAACGGTTTGCACACGCTCGGACAAATGCCGGAAGGTGATGCGCTGATTGATATGCTGCAAGCACTGACCCGGTTGCCCAATGCCACGGTGCCCGGTTTACAGTCGGAAATGGCTTTACTTTTTGGGTTTGAAATAGAAGATCTTTTGCAGAAAAAAGGTCAAAAAATAGATTCGGTTTCGTCGCAGTTTCAGTCGCTGGCCGGTCGGCCGGTGGTGACGGCGGCGGATGCGATGGAAATTATTGATGAACTGAACAATCATTTGTTCCGGGTATTGGCACAGCATCGTTTTCATCCAAAATCCATTGATCAGGTTTTGTATGAAACGCTGGATATGGCGCCTTCTACGGCTGGCTTGGCTGGAATCCGGCTTGTGCTGGAATTTGTCTGTACCCAGCTGGCACCGAATCTGGCGCGGACGGATGAAGAAATTACCAACCTCATGCACGGACTTTCCGGTGGATATATTCCTGCCGGTCCGAGTGGCGCGCCTACACGAGGCATGGCTCACATTTTGCCCACCGGACGAAATTTTTATGCCGTAGATCCACGCGCACTTCCGTCCAAAGCGGCCTGGGAAGTGGGCCAGCAGCTTGCACGTGAAGTTCTGGATCGTCACCTGAAAGAAACGGGGCGATATCCTGAAAGTGTCGGGATCAGTATCTGGGGCACTTCGGCGATGCGTACCCATGGGGATGATGTGGCGGAAGTACTGGCGCTGATGGGCGCCCGGCCGGTTTGGCAGCAGGAAAGCCGGCGCATTACCGGCGTGGAAATTATTTCGCTTGAAGAACTTGGTCGGCCGCGGATTGATGTGACCACCCGGATCAGTGGATTTTTCCGTGATGCTTTCCCGCATCTGATCGAATTGCTGGATGATGCCGTCCAGCAGGTCATTGCGCTGGACGAACCGCTGGACCAAAATTTTGTCCGCAAACATTATCTGAAAGATCTGGCTGAACTGCAAAAAGACAATGAATTATCGATTGAAGATGCCGAGGAACGAGCCAGTTACCGGATTTTCGGGGCGGCTCCTGGGGCTTATGGTGCAGGGATTTTGCCTTTGATCAATGAAAAAAATTGGCATGCCGATGCGGATTTTGCGCAGGCTTATGTCAACTGGGGCGGTTATGCCTATACGAAGAACGCGCAGGGTGTGGATGCCCGCAGTGAATTTCAGCAATGCCTCTCCGGCGTGGAGGTGGCGCTGCACAATCAGGACAACCGCGAACATGATATTTTCGACAGCGACGATTATCTGCAATTCCATGGCGGGATGATTGCGACCATACGCAGCCTTACCGGACAGCAGCCAAAACATTATTTCGGAGACTCGCAAAACCCGGCACAACCGGTGGTGCGCGACCTGAAAGAGGAAACGTTACGTGTATTCCGTTCAAGGGTTGTGAACCCGAAATGGCTCGACAGCATCAAAAAACACGGCTACAAAGGCGGATTGGAACTAACCGCAACGGTTGATTACCTCTTCGGTTATGATGCCACCGCGAATGTGATCGACGACTGGATGTACGAAAAAGTAGCCGAAACCTACGCCCTGGACGCCAACATGCAGCAGTTTTTCGCCGAAAGCAACCCATGGGCCTTACACGCCATCGCCGAAAGATTACTCGAAGCCGCACAAAGAGGCTTATGGGCCGAGCCTTCCGCTGAGGTTTTGCAGGGGTTGAAGGAGGTTTATCTGGAGAGTGAAGGGTTGTTGGAAGTTCGGGGGGAGTAAACTTGAATTTGTTATGTTAATTTCCGGGCTTTTTAGCTAAATATTGCCCGATGTATGTGTTAAAATCAGGCAGATTTTTATCCTCAAAAATGATAACAATCTGCTTGAACAACATGTACGCATATTGGTCGGCGTTCTGCGCCATTTCTTCGTAGTGCTCGGTGAAATACTTTTTTTCATCCGCATTTTCAGGAATCGGATTCTTTAATTTTGACAGCACGATTTTAGCGATCCTGTAACACTCCGCCAGTTCCTTATCTTTTCCCTTCGCCCTCCAATATAATAAAGCCATCACGTTGGCATCGTATTCATTATCATATTCATTATCCTTACGGACATGCGCATTGAACTGCAACCCATGCCCTACTTCATGCGGCAGGAAAAATCCATAAAAATACATAGCAGCCAACTGCTCACCTTCCTTTTTTCCACCCATTACCTGGGTACAAAAATCTTTGATCGGTTTTGGTGCCGTGGGCCAGTGAGGCAAGTAAATGCGGTTTGTTCTTTCAAGATAATTTCCACTGAACAGATTGTCTTTGACTATTGTTTTCAGTCCATTAAAACTCACCTGACTGTCCACTTTTTTTACGCGACTTTCAAAATCCGCGATGATCAGATCACTGTCGTTTCTCAAAAGCACAGAATCCGTATAAAGCTTAAATACATTTTTCTGGGCAAATGTAACATTGACCAGGCCCAAAAACAGAAACAGAAATAATCTCATTTTCATATAGTTATATATGCTGATATTTTAAACCGCATCACACATCACTGACGATACGATGAAAGTAATGTTTATAACAATGATAGAAATTAAATAATCCGTTATAAAGGGTTACTTATTAAACGGTTACAAAAATTTTAAACAAATATTGAAAACTGGATGTACGAAAAAGTTGCCGAAGCCTACGCTCTGGGCGCCAACATGCAGCAGTTTTTCGCCGAAAGTAACCCATGGGCCTTACGCCATCGCCGAAAGATTACTCGAAGCCGCACAAAGAGGCTTATGAGCTGAACCTTCCGCTGAGGTTTTGTAGGGGTTGAAGGAGGTTTATTTGGAGAGTAAGGGGTTGTTGGAGGTAGGGGGGAATGACTGTAATAATATTTATAACGCCTTATCCAGTCTTTTATGAATATAAGAAATTATGGTCATTACGTCCAAAGCTTCGCTTTCGTCAATAAGAAAAACTATTTTTGGTTTGTGTGCTGTCGGATTTCTTATTAATCCAAACAAACCCTTTATGCTATTTGCTAACCCGAGATGCTCACTTCTGTGATTATCATCGATTAGCAGGTTGATTTTAATAAGAGGGTTTGATGTAGAAAATGCTACATCTACCAAAGGATTTCCATCAGCATGAACATTGGACATAAATCTAAGCCTTTCACCGATGCTCTTTACACCTTCAAAGACAGAATGGAAATAATTTTCTGCGATAAGCTCAGGATCGCAAAACTTAAAAATATCGGGATGGACATTTCGAGCAATTAATTTCTGTTTAAAATTACTGGCTCGCTGCTCTGCTTCGGTAAGGGTTTTTGCAGCATCAACCTTTCTAAACTTCCCTGTCCCTGTTAATTCAATACCAATAAAAGAAAGTTGTTTATTTAATTCAGTTAAACGAGAATGAAAAATTTCTGTTTTGCCAAGATAACGTGAAGGATGCATTGCATGACAAAGAAATATGATAATTTTAGATGAGCTTTTAGCATTATTCTGATAATTAGCGAAAGCGTTATAAAGTCTTTTCCACTTCGTTACTCCCTTGTCAGAATCTTCGATACCTGAATCTCTCAGAATTTTTTCAATTTCACCCCCTGTCATGCCTGTATTTGTATCTCCAATATTTTTACAGATATATTCGAGACTAGATGTTTGAATTATTGGTCTGCTATCTATAGCCATTAGTTGTAATACTTGAAGAATTAATCAAATTTATTTGTTCTTTTTTATTGTTAAAACCATTCTTATCCTATTAAATATTTAATACACGATGTGCTGAATAAATATTACCTCGCTAATCCTTCTTGACTTTAAATAAAAATTAAAAATCATCCTTAAAAAAAGTAAGTCCATCTTTTTTCATAATCCGATAATGATCGCTTAAATCGCTCCATGGTAAAACTTCATAAATAAATAGCCAATATCTATCAAAATCATCTTTTTTAAGCTCCTTTGCACAATCCTTATACTCTTTTAAATATATTTTCTTCTGGTATTTTTTATCGTATAGAAAGGATATCATCATAAAGATGCAATCCATTGACATGATCGAATTAGTCTTTAAAGTAGCTATTTGCAGATCGAAATCATACTTAATTGCCCAGTAAATTGCAAATGAACAAGCCTCGTATATCCTTTTCTTAAACCCATAATTATAAATATCAATAGCAATCTCCCTTATCTTCGATTTATCAATTTGATGTGGATCAAAAACTTTTTCTTCTAACAGATTTACTAAATAAGGATATAGTAAGGCCAAATGATGAATTTGCTTTACAAAATAGTTTTTTGCGTTTGCCCCTAAATGTTTATTGGAGATTATCTTAATAGCGTAATTGATGATAGAAGCGTCGGAATCTTCTTCAAGCATAAGTTCAATTGCAAAGTCTAAAAATCCTTTAAGTTCTTTAACTCTGATACCTTCTTTTCCATTTAAATTATAAGTATTGGTAAAATTGAAGTGATTCAATTTGGTTACCCAATTTTTGACATTTGCTTTTGGCAATGAAATAATTTTAGACTTCTTAGTATTTAACGATAACTCATATTTCCTTAACTCCTCAGACAACTTTAAAAAAATCTATCCGCCTCTTCGTATGAATCTACGTAACAAGTGTAATCATCGATATTTCTGATATATTTAAATCCAGCGGATGTTAGTTCTTTATCCACTGTAACAAGAATAATTTCTGAAATAAGATTTGAAGCATGAGGACCGATAAGCACACCATTTGTCTCTCCACATTTCACATTTCTTGTACAAGAATCAAGCTGATTAAACCATTTTAAGGTATCCCTATCAACTTTTGCAACTGACTTCCCTACCAATGCCCATGAAATTGAATGACTGTATATACTTGGAAAACATGTCGAAATATCCGCATTAGCTATATATTTACTTCTAATCAAAATATCTTGTTCTGGATCTCCATCTTTTGAAAAGTTTTTATAACTCATCTCAAATAATGTAGATTTATCTTTCATTTTCCTTAGATGGATTCGGCTGATTTTAAATTTATCATCTAACGTCTTTTGATAAAAATGATTTTGTATGTTATTCCAATTATCTGCCAAACACCTACATTGATTTGAATACGAGAATGGTTCAGGAATGGCCATTGACCGAGGCACATTAATGTTACGCATGCTGTTATATCTTATGTAATCCTTTGCCTTAATTGATAATGGAAAAGCTAAGGTTTGTGTATAAGACAGAAATTTTTCACTGGTTAAAAAATTTGGAATTTTTTCTGCAAATAACCCAAAGCCAACTAGTCTCTCATAAAGTTCATCTGACGATATTTCATATGCGTATTCTACGTACTTTCTCATTGAATTAGAATATGGATTATATTTTGAAAAGGGACAGTGATTGTTAAATTGAAAATGTTCCAATGTGAAATGTTTTATTACCGTTCAAATCGCCTATTTTTCAAAATACCCCTTATAAACCAACACCTTCCCAGAATAATCAAGCGTAATAGTAACTCTGTCTCCATTATTTTTGATGCAAATCTTACACCGATCCCCGAAGTTATCTTTGGCATTTAATCCGCATAATGGATCGTGTTGATTTCCTGAAATGATTGTGTAGATAATGGATTCGCCATTATTGAAATCCAATTTCCATTTGGTAGAACTTGGATCAACGATAAATGTAGCAGGCTTTAACAAATCCTTTCCAAGACATTCTGTAAGGATGAATTTATAAGTTGTAGCTGCACTGGAAGAATTATCAGAAGTCCCTGAATGAGAAGTTGTATATGTTTTTGTTCCTTTGGGTATTTCTTGTTTGTTAAAAACGTTAACAACTTGAAGGAAGATTATAAAGGCACAAATTCCAATAACCCATTTTCCCAGGTTTGATTTATTTTCTGACATTTATGAAGAGGGTAACGTTGAAACGTAATGATAGGAATTAAATAATAAGTAATTAAACTTTATTTATTTAACGGTCACCTCTTAAATTTACGAAACGTTCCTACGGAACGAAAATTAAATTAATCCCCTGATAGGCGTAGTCTCCAGACTACGTCTTCGTGTCACGTGGTCTCTGACCGCCGGATATGAATAATTTCTTTTGCATTAAGTTCGGTCAGAGACCGATAACGCCCGGACGTAGTCTGGAGACTACCCCCAACAACAACCTAAGTGCAACCAAAATCATATAAGCCAGATCTTATATATCAATACATTCCCCCACTCCTATTCCCATCAACCCACCAAGCCAACCCCAGCACAATCACCTGCAAAACCACAAACGAAACAAACAGCGTCATGATATTATCTTCCGGTGGCGGGCCGAATAGGTTGTAGGCGTTTGGCCAGAAAGAAAAAGCCGGTCATAATCCACAATCCCCAGGTACCTTTCGCGGTGATGGCTTTCGTGCTTTTTGCGTAAATATAAACGCCGCCGAAAAAGATTATACTTTCCAGTAATACGGTTGATCAGCTTATAATTCCATAAACCCATCCCGACTTTGAAATCACCAAAAGGTGTCAGGGGAAATCCGTGATGTGGCTAATAATTTACAGAAAGCGGTAGGGGTTGCCAGCGTGAATTACACGAAACGTTCCTAAGGAACGAAAACCATATCAGCATAGCCTAATTTCTACCGACGAAATGTCCCGATGGGACAATGACACTAAAATATTTAGGCATTTTATTCCGATAGAATATTTCGTTGATAGAAAATCGGTTTAAATTTCTACATGGCCGTGAAACGTTCCTACGGAACGAAAATCAAATTAATACCTTCCGTTTTCTACCAACGAAATGTCCCGATGGGACAATGACGTTCGAATATTAAGGTGTTTTTGTTCCGACAGGAACATTTCGTTGGTAGGAGGTAAAATTCAATTCCTGGTACCGTTGCTTCGGAACGGCTCGTATTCGCTGATGCTGAGCGTAATATGGAAACCACGTTAACTACTGAAATTCAATCAACTAAAACATCAATCAAATTCTCACACCTCAACTCCACTCCTATTCCGATCAACCCACCAAGCCAATCCCAGCACAATCACCTGCAAAACCACAAACGAAACAAACAACATCATGATATTATCTTCCGGTGGCGGGCCGAACATATTGTAGGCGTTGGCGAGAACGAAAAAGCCGGTCATGATCCATAATCCCCAAGTACCTTGTGCGGTGATGGCTTTCGTGCTTTTTGCATAAATATAAACGCCGCCGAAAAAGATAATGCTTTCCAGCAATACGGTGATTATCTTATAATTCCATAAACCCATCCCAACTTTGAAATCACCAAAAGGCGTCAAAGGCAAATCCGGGATATGGACAACAACGTCCAAAAAACAGTGGCTCAACACCGCGAGACCGACAATAACAGCGCTTTTGATATCCTTTTTGAAAAACCAGTAGCCGCCTCCCACGATAAGTCCCCAAACAATTCCCATAAAAAGGCTGTGCGTATAGGGATAATGGACGAACTCGAAAGGTGTCACTTCGGTGAAACCGGGATGTATTTTCACAGTTTCAATATTGAACAGCAATAAAAACGGCCACAGGATATCTACAAATTCCACGGCTACAAAAAGCATGGTAAGCGAAACTTTGGGTGCTATTTTCTTCGCGGCAAGGGCGAGACCATAATGTCCTAAAAACATGATTTCTGACTTGGTTTGGTACATGACAAAAGTACCGGTCGGCCAGGCCAGGCTACTTGACAAAAATCAAGAAAATGGATTTGGAGGAAAATTTTAAAACTTTGAGAAGTTACGTTATGAGATCACTGCAACTGTTTTCTCCGGATACGGCTGATGGTTTCGGGTGTCATGCCCAGCATGGAAGCAAGGTATTGCAAAGGCACCTGATTGAATAATTCACGGTTTTTCTCAAAGAAAAAATGGTAACGTTCCTCGGCTGTCATCGAGATAAATGAAAAAATCCGGTCTTCCATCATCGTGAAACAGTGCGCAAGGAACAACTTTTCCGTCTCCGGCCATTTCGGGATAATCTCTCCCAACCGGTTGTATTCCGCCCGCTCGATCACAAATATTTCCAGATTCGTCAGCGCCTGCATATTCCACCGCGACGGCGTTTGAAACAATAAACTGGACAGATCCGCCACAAAATAACCTTTGGTAGATATCCACTGCGTCACTTCCTTACCGTCCACATCGGCAAATACCCGCAACATCCCCGATTGGATAAAACACAGCTGATTACACTGCTTGCCCGCTTTCAGGAAATAATCACCTTTATTCAAAGTTTTCCTTCTGAACAGCATGGACACTTTCACGAGGTCGTCCTGGTCGAAGGTGAAATAGGAATGGAGGTATTGTTCGAGGTCGGTCATTTTTGGGCTATCGGCTTTCGACGGTCAGCTGGGCCGCACAGGCTATTCAGCTTTATGCAAGAAACAAATTTTTCGGCAAAAACGAAACGCTAAACCAGCTACGCCCCCGATTGCAAACCGGAGCGAGCGACGATGCGCGACGGTTTTAAAGAAACAGCTTCTCATATTCTTTCGGCATGGCTGAGAGCGGTTTGATCCGGATGTCTTTGTAAAAAACTTCGGCCGCCTCGCTTTGTAATTGAATTTTTCCGCTGGTCATCGGTATTTCTTTTCCATCCGATTCGATGTACCGAGAATTTTTCAAAACCATCACCACATGCCCGTTCACGATATGCAGACTTTTCCCATCGACACAAATTAGTTCCAGCGTATTCCATTCTCCGTCAGGTTTTTCATAATCCACCGACCGCAGACAAAAATAATCTCCTCCCGATTTGAACGTTCCGAAAGGCTGTTTTTCATCGGCAACCCTGTTCATGACACCTTCCGAAGGATACGAACGGATGTCAATGGCTGAATTGGCCTGACACCAGAAATCGCCCATATGCCCTTCCATGATCTGAAATTCCTGCGAAAGCATCCACGAGCGAAAGTATTCCGCACCTGCCGGTCCAATGGAATGATACAGAATACCCGAATCCCGCAACTTATCTTTCCGCGGCTCAAACTTATCCTTGCCCCATTTCATAAGGAGTTTCAGATGATAGTTTTCATATGTCTTACGCGAAATCAGGCAGCCATATATTTCACCGCTTACCCGAAGTACGGGCCCACCCGGTTCATTCAAGACGGAAAATACATGTGAATCATCTTTATTGTAGCCGATGGGCTTTATGTCATTCCCCGATTCGTCTTTCGGTATTTTTCCATTATATCCGTTTTTATGACGATAACTTAAATAGGTTTCCCACTGCGTAAGATCTTTGTCAAGCAATATTGTCCACTCGTCGGCCTTTTTCATGGACGGGAGGATGAGAACGCATAATAAAATGACAATCGATAGGAAAATATGTTTCATATTGTAATGACCGTTATAGGCATAACCGCTTATGCTAATACAAAACTAGTTCCGGACAAATTTCGATTCGTTGTAAAAATCTAATATTTATCGGTACGTTTGTCGCTCTGCTATGACTTTTATGAAACGATACATACTTCATACTCCTTTCAACATTTATCACTTTGAGGCTGAAAAATGGTTGCACTCCGTGCATAAGCATACCTACTTCGAGATTATTTTTGTATTGAAAGGAAAAGGTTTGCACAATATCAACGGGAATACATTCAGGTACAAAGAAGGCGATGTGTTTCTTTTGGGGCCGGAAGATTTTCACGATTTCGAAATTGAAGATCTTACCGAGTTCTGTTTTATTCGTTTCAATGAATTATTCAACCAAAATCCTTCGGTGGAAAAAGACAGTCCATGGCAACAGAATATGAAGGCCTTGCTATATACGTCTTCACAAAGTCGCGGCTCCATTGTTGAAGATTTACTGGAAAAACAGAAACTGCAAAGTCTGCTGACGATCCTGGAAGCAGAATATGAAAATCATCAATCCCAGCATTTTGAAGTCATTCGTGACAGTCTGATGCAAAGTATGATGGTGATTCTTGCCCGCAACTTATTTGGACAAACCCGTACGAGACCGATTTTAAAAGATTCTGTGGAACCTATACTACTATACGTAAGGCAGCATATCTACAATCCGGCCGATCTGACTATGGAACATCTTGCAGAAGTTTTCAACTACGCTCCTGCTTATATCAGCATTTTTTTCAAGAAGCAAACCGGCGAATCTTTGAAACAATACATCATCAAACACAAGATCAAGCTCATTGAGGCACGCCTGCTATACAGCCAGTTGACGCTTTCGGAGATCGCAGACGAATTTGGGTATACGGATGAAAGTCATTTTTGTAAACAATTCAGAAAATATACCGGTATTACGCCTACGGAATTTAGGAAAATGGATGTTGCGAAAGTGTAATTCATATTAAAACGTATGTACCGAACATGTTCTCGTTTCCGGAAATATTGAAGTTCGGTAACAGATTTGCATTTTCAGAATCAAAACGTTTACTTACCTCCGTAAAATAATTCTCTACTAACAACCAGTTTATTATGGGAAAATATGTGATAACCAAACGTACAAATGGTGAGTTTCAGTTTAACCTTAAGGCGGATAATGGTCAGATAATTTTAGCCAGTGAGGGATACAGCACCAAAAGTTCGTGTGAAAACGGGATCGAATCTGTGAAGAAAAACTCACCGGAAGATGCACGTTATGAAAAGAAAACTTCTTCAAACGGCAAATATTTTTTCAGTTTAAAAGCTACCAACGGCCAGATTATCGGTAGTAGTGAAATGTATGAGAGTACATCAGGCAGAGATAACGGAATTGAATCTGTGAAGAAAAACGGACCGGGCGGGACGGTTGATGATCAGACGGTTTGACTTCCTTTGATAGATGAATTGAACATAGCGCGAGTAATTTGAAACAATTTGTTATCACATGTTCCAAATGACTCGCGCTATTCTATAGAGCTTCTTAATCAAAATAATGTAAGTTGCGAATCTCCTCCCACGTCCTCTGAATCAGAAAGAACAATTAGGCCTGCTACCTCATACGTTTCTTCGCCCCAAGGTCTTTTCAGCAGCTTCAATTGAGTAACATCAAAACCCTGCAGAATAGGATATCTTAGCTTCAGGTCCTCTAATGCCAATAAAAGATTAAACAAATCCATATCTTTTGCAACAGTCACGTGTGGATGGTAAGAGTACTGCGCTGCCAGTTTGTACCAACCTTTAATAAGTTTTGTTCTTTCATCTTCATTATGTTTCCTAATTTGATCCAGGATTTCCTTAATTGGATTTTCAGTTTTCATGTCAATCACCAGGGTCTCATTTGAAAAGTTTAGAAAACTCCCGGGCTTCAAATGAAAGGAAGTGATAAACTTTACCGATTTTCTCAAAAGCCGGAAAAGCCTACCTTCCCAATCTTCATACATACAAAAGTGAATTAAAGTCAAATGAGTGTAAGAAGCAGTTCCCTGCTCAATCAAATATTTGCCTTTAATTTATTTTTTAAGCTTTGTAACAAATGATAAAAATTCTCCTTCCGGAATATCAACAACTAATAAATATTCACAGAACCTGTTTTTGGAACGTGGGATAAAATTCATAGTATGTAGTTTTTGATGAAAATGATCAGTTAAATTTAATACAATACACCGAAAAAAATTATCAAAAAGTCTAATTTTATCGCCTGGATTTAAAAATTAAATCGACCGTTCTCCTATCATATTTGTAATACTTAGCTATTAAAACATGTTATTTTTATGATGAATAGCGCCGTCGTAAGTTTGTGTCGTAAAAAATAGACGCTAAAAATGACTAAGATATTCATCATAAACGGAGGGCAAAAATTCGGATACTCAGGCGGAAGATTTAACGAAACAATTGCAAAAGCACTGAAAGATTTTTTCTGGATCAGGAAGGATTTGAAGTAAGAACAACCGATTTAAACCAGGATTATGATCCTAGGGAAGAGGTTGAAAAGTATTTCTGGGCCGACTTCATTATTTACCATACACCAATCTGGTGGTTTCAGTTACCGCATGGATTCAAGAAATACATTAATGTCTTATTCACGGAGGGACATGCAAAAGGTATCTACCACAGTGATGGCCGTTCTTCCAGTAATCCGGCGATCAATTATGGAACCGGCGGAATGTTGAAAGGAAAAAAATATATGGTTTCCACTTCCTGGAATGCGCCGAAAGAGGCTTTCACATTACCCAGAGAATTTTTCAATGAAACTAGTGTCGACGACGGTCTGCTTTTCGGATTTCACCGCATGAATGCTTTTACGGGCATGACACTGCTGGAAAGTATTCATTTTCATGACGTTGAAAAAAATGCGGACATCGGCCGCGATTCAAAAATATACACGGAGCACCTTCAAAAAGAATTTGAATCCGTTCTTCCCTGCTTGTCGGTTTAATAGGAAATACAAAAAAGCAAACCTAGGCATACAATGGCTTGCTTTTATATTTATATCAAATTTTCCTTTTTTAACAAGATTCTCCTGATCGCTGCAATGTGCGAAAACAAAACCATTGGTACCAATACAGACGGTAAAAACACGAATGGAAAGGTTGTAATTGCGACATTAGGCTGATCAAAAGCAAACTTTTGAAACACGCCAGGCACGGATAAAATCGCGTTGAAAACAATATTTAACAGCAATGCCAGACAAATAAAATTCCAAATCAGAAGCGCATATCTGTTCAGCTTCATATTTATAAAAACCAGGTAGTAAACAATTGGCGCGGAAATACCGGAAAGAATATCAAAATTCCGGCCTTCAAAAGTCATCAGCCCGGGGACTGCTTTATGAAGAAAAAGCCAGAACAAGGTTATCTCGACAGGAATTCTGATGATGTGAAACAGAGTTAATGGCCGGATATCCAAACGATCAATAAATACTTTTCCTCTTCGGGTTGAGAAAAGTATAATGGTCATGATCAAGGGTGGTATCAATAGTAATGCAACTCTCGGGGGCACAGAATCGGTAATGGTGTAAAAACCGGAAACACTTGTAACAGTTTGAATTACAATCCACAAACTAATTATAACAAGAAATATTTTGGAATCATGTGATGCTTTGTAAAATAGGAACACGCCAACAAAAACTGTTATTCCAAAAACCAGATAAACGTAAAAAGGTAGATTTTCCATTGCGCAGAAGTTTATACCCAAAGGACTACATTGCCAAACGGAATCTACTTACCATATGACAAGAAATGAGCTCTCATACATCTCTTTTTGCAAATTCCCTTCTAATTCTGCTCAATGAGGTATCGGTAATCCCCAGATAAGAGGCAATGTATTTGAGATGCGCATATTTAAAGATCTCCTGCTCAGCATCAATCAAATTTGAGTAACGCTCCTCGGCACTTTTATTGATCATAGCAAGTGTCCGCTGCTTGAAAGCCACAAACTCCCGGACCAGCATCGCCCGGCCAAACTCCCTGAATTCCGGTATCGAATGAAAAAGCATATTTAACTTTTCGAACGTGATTACATAACCCTTACACGCTGTCAGCGCCTGAATATTCTCCGTCGAAATGGTATGCATAAAAAATGATGATGCCTCAAAAACAACCCGGTTTCCGGTATAGAAATACGTAGTTACTTCATTGCCATCCGTATCGAAAGTAAAGGCGCGCATAAGTCCGGCTGCCAGAAAATAATACTCATTACTGATGTTTCCCGATTTGAGAAAATAGTCGTTTTTATTAAAAGCTTTTTCTTCAAAATGCGCTGTAATTTCTGTAACAATTTCCATCGAAACAGGCATTGTATTCTGAATAAAATCGACAAGTGGTTTTTTATCCATTTTTACCTGAATCACGTGTTTTAGATAAGCATTACAAAGTTCGTTATTAAGGAGATACTTTTTAAAGATAACTTAATTCATGCGGGAATAGTTAAGTTTCCTATAAAGTACAGTTCAGCTTGGTTCAAACCTGGCACAATCCCTAAAACCGGATTATAACAATGCAACAATTCCATTCGTTTTAGCGAATACCTTCCTGTAAAACCATCTATATGAAAAACATTATTTTAGCTGCTGCTGCACTGCTTTTCATTAGTTCATTCGCCAGATCGCAAGACGTATATTACCGCCATAAAGCATTAACCAGCGAAGAACTATTTTTCAAACAAAATGGGAACAAAAATATTTCAGGAAATGCAGGCCGGAAATACCTTGTTTTAGATGCTGCACCCAGAGTAGGCAAATTCAGGCGCTATCGATTTTTTCCGGGAGATGTGGTCAGGTTTCGAATGAATAATGAGAATATCCGGTTCAGATCATCGATTGTAAGTATCTCTGACACTTCTTTTACAATCGCTAATGAAGTGACGGGCAAAATGGATTACAGGGAAATTATGCTGAAAGATGTACGGCTTATTAAAGTTTCCAAACGCATTCCTTTCATCACGGAAGCTTCCTATTACTTCCCCATAGCTGGTTTGCTTTACATCGGTGCGGATTTCATTAATAAGGGCGCTGACGACAAACGTTTTACTACCGACGCATCCGCATTTATTGTTGGCGGAACACTAATGGCAGCCGGATTTGTTTGTTATAAACTTTCATTTGCCTCTATTCAAATCAATGACAGAAATAAGCTTAAAGTACTGGAAACCTATTAAAAGGGCCAAAAGCTGGTAATAAACCAAGTCTTGACCCTTTCAATATTTTGAGATAAGAAATCACTTACGCTCCCATCATTTCATCCTGTTTCTCCGCATTTTCTTTCAGTTTATTCAATATTTCATTGAAACTTCCCTGATCCAGAATGCCTTCCGGAACGTCAAATCCTCTTACAAAGTAGAAATTGTCATCTTTCGACCCTTCGTAGTTGATCCAGAGTGCCTCCGCATTCAAAGCTGGAAATTTCAGTAATTTTAACTCACCTTCTTCACGTCTTTCTTTCAGGTTTTCTTTCAAAAACGCGACGGATCTTTCCACTTTGCCGAGATAATCTGTATTGGTATTCGCCTGAATTAGTTCAGGATTTGCATCATCCGTCGACAAGTCATAAAGAGCGATCGGCTGCTCTTTCTCGAATTCGATCACACGGACAGAACCTGGCTCTTTGTTAAAATCCATTTCCCGGCCAATGTCCTTCAATCCGATTGTATATGTAAAGTGTGGAAAACTCAATTGAATATCAGCAGTTTTCTTTTCCACTTCCAGCTGCGGATACTGCATTTTTAAAATCGGACGAAATTCCGGAATTGGTTTTAACCATTCGGTTTTTACTACAAGGTCTTTCAGCCACATGAGATAACTATGTTTTTTGGTGAGATAACTGTGCGTCCAACTCCCGCTTCCCTGATAATTGGTACTGAACTGGGACACGGTCAAAATGCTTTTTCCATAAATCGGATCATCGATATGAAAGTATTCCGTGTTCAAAATTTTCGACACTCCGTAGATAACCATAAAATGTCCGCCGCCGCCGCTCCAACCGATCCGCGTTCCAACCACAAGTCCCTGATCCACCTGCGCTTTCACATCCGACCAGCTCATAGGTCCGCCAAAAGAAACAAAATTCTGAGTGCGCGATAAGGCTCTATCCAAATACCATGGAACATTACATGGCCCCGGCACCGGCGAAGTACAACAAGTTTGCCCAAGCTCGCTACTTGCGATTTTGCATTGCGTCCAGGGATTTAAAAGTTTTGCGTAAAAATGGGAAACACTTTTGGACGTAGCTGCCCAACACCAATTTGACTGAGTCTGAAGCTCCATAGTAAAATTGAGAATTTTCGACTGGTAAAACCAGTTAAAAACGCGAAAATTTTGCTCCACAGGAGTCAGAATTTGTTTTGAACTGAGGTTTGAGAAATCCATTTTACTTTCTGATTAAGATTAACAAAAATGTTTATCAACAGTAATCTTAGTCGTAAAGGGAATAAATTGCGGAAACATTGAATGCAAAAAAATTCAGGACCGATCTGTATCCGTCCCGAATTTATGCTTCAACGATGTCAGTTGCTTTTCTTTTTTGTTTCCTTAAACAACTTGTCGGGAATATCCACAGTTGTTCCTATCTCAGCTTTATTATCCCAGCGTAGTTTATTGATATATTTCTTCGGCGTCATACCCGTAGCATCGTGGCGTGCATCAAATGATTTTTCGCTTTTTGGATTTTTATCCCCAACAGGCGTCCCTTCCTGCCCTCCCTGTATTGTCGACTTCCTTCCCGTTTTGGGATTTGTCCCTTCGGCTTTCCAGGTTTTCCCTTTTGCCGTAGCTTTCGAGATTTTAAATTCTGCCATGCTCTTTATTTTTTGATGAAGTATAAATGATTGCGAACAGATTCTTTAAAATCATGCCTGAAAATGAAAGTTTTATTTTGGCAATACACTGAACGACAAGGAAAAATCACCGAACTGCTTAGATTTCCAAAACTGAAAGAGGAGACCGCCGTATAGCAGTCTCCTCTTCGTTGATGTATTTTCCTTAATTACTGAACCGTTTTCAAAGCAGAAATAATTTTTTCAGCAACTAATTCCGCTGATGCCGGATTTTGACCTGTGATGAGCAATCCATCACTCACTGCAAATCCCTGCCAATCTGCACCTTTTTGGCAAACAGCACCACTTTCCACCAGCATATCTTCAAGCATAAACGGTACCTCACCCGTTGATTTTCCGGCAATTTCTTCACTGTTCGTAAAACCGGCTACTTTTTTACCTTTTACGAAAGGCTCGCCGTTCTGATTTTTTACATTTTTCAAAGCTGCCGGCGCGTGACATACCAATGCAACAGGTTTCCCGGCGTTATAAAATGATTCAATAATATGAATCGAAATTTTATTTTCCGGCAAATCCCACATAGGACCATGACCGCCCGGATAAAAAACAGCATCATAAACGTTTGGATCTATATCCTTCAAAGCGATCGTATTATTCAGTTTTTCCTGTGCAGAAGCATCGCTAAAAAATTGCTTCACCGATTCCGTGGTAAATTCTGGCTTTGTACTTTTAGGATCAATCGGTGCTTTGCCTCCTTTTGGCGAAGTAACGGTAACTTCGATACCTTGTGCAGTCAATAAAAAATAAGGAGAAGCAAATTCTTCAATCCAGATTCCGGTTTTTGTTCCATTAGGTACCTGATCGAAAGAAGTTACCACAAACAGGACTTTTTTAGTTTTCATATGGTTCGTCATTTGTTTACTTAAATTTGTGTCAAGCCCGTTTGCCTTTACGATGATCAAAGGAATCAAACAAAGCGATAGAAGAAATGATGTGATTTTCATAGTTGTTTTTTTTACAAAGGTCATCAACCACACGCCATGAGGATAAGGAAATAGATCACTGTTTTGCTGTGACAAACATCACACCCGACAGTTTGAAGGGCGTTTAAATTTAAAAAAATCGATCTCTAAAAACAGATCTGTTAACAAACATGAGTTTACGTTTAAGAAAACATATTGAGGAAATCATTACACTCACGGACGCCGAGTTTGACTATATCCTTTCTCATTTTGAATTGAAGAAATTCAGAAAACATCAGTTTGTAGTGCAGGAAGGAAATTATGTAGATCAGGAATATTTTGTGCTGGAAGGTTTACTAAAATCCACCTATCTGAATGATGACGGGAAAGAGCATATCCTTCAATTTTCCATGGAAAACTGGTGGGTGACAGATTATCAGGCTTTTAACAATCATGAAAAAGCTACGCTGAACATCGATTGCATTGAAGATGTGTCTGTCCTCGTTCTGACCGATTTCCATAAAAGCAAGCTTTGTTCAGAGATGCACAAGATGGAGCACTTTTTCAGAATAAAAACAAATACGGGTTATGTAGGCTTACAGCAAAGGATTTTATCATTTCTGAAATTCGACGCCAGAGCGAGATATATGCACCTTATCGAAAAATATCCGCAGTTATATCAGCGCGTGCCCAAAACTCTGATGGCTTCTTATCTTGGCGTTTCCAGAGAAACGTTGAGCCGGTTTACAGCATGAATTAATTTAAAAACCTAATCTTACAATACAATGCCAAAATTAAGGGTAACCCTTACCAGATCATGGAATAAACGAACCAAAAAGATTGGTGTTCTTGATAATGGGAATGAACTTGGGACAGTTTACAATGGCGAAACGTCAGAATTTGATGTTGCAGCCGGAAGTCATAAAATCAGCGTAAAATCTGGCTGGTACGGAAGTAAAGAACTGGCTTTTACAATTAGCGAAAATGAAACCAAATCGGTTTCTGCTGATATTTTTCAATATGGAAATCTGATCATCAATTCCCTGTTTCTCGTACTGCTCGTCCACTTTATTGCCTTTACTTTTTTCAATATCCAATATATCATCTGGTTTAATATTCCTGCCTTTTTGATTATGGGATATTTTCTGACACTCGGACGGAATAATTATCTGGTGATCAAAGAAAAATGATTGCCGGGTATACGGTTTTTTTAAGAAACCGTATACCCGGTGACTGTTAAGCTATTTCCAATTTATATTGAACCAATTCCGTTTCAATATTTCTCAATTGACAGATCATTTCATCCCGGTAAGCCTGCGTCTGATCAACAAACTGGGGTATCAGATTTTTGTAATAATCGATCCCGATCATCAATTGCTCACTGAACTTTTGAAGGTACTTTTTCTTCTTTTCATTCAGCTTTTTTGCGTTCATTTCAACATCCTTTTTGTAGTATTCCAAATACAGGTTCAGCTCGTTTATAAACATATTCGGACGCTTCACCTGACTTAACAAATCCACTTTTCCATAGATATGGTTTACCATCTCATCCAGGGAATAAATTTGGGAAAACCAGGCAAGATTAGGTCCGGGACAAATCGAAACCGCTTTGTTCTCTCTTGGCTTGATCAGATTATTTTTCAATAACGCAGACGTGCTTAATCCGTCGCACAGACAAAGTTTTTCGGTTATCAGGGTAAATTGTTCCTGAAAATCATCCGGACGAGGTTCGAGCGCTTCGAGTTGTTTAATCTTCAAATGCTGATACTGCCTGGAAGCTGTGCAAATCGGTTCTGCGGTAAATTCGGTATTTGAAACCAGATATTTTTTCTGGCAGGGACTTCCCGGTTTGCCGGCGGCTATGCGCTGCATACGCTCTTTTTCAGCACTGCTTTTTTTGAAATTATTAAACAAAACGCCCAAAGGAGAAGAATTGCTGATATAGTAATCATCTTTATTTGCCTCTGCCAAATCCCTTAAAGTTTCGTTATCCACATTGGTAACTTCCGGCACGAGCAAAAACGGACTCCCCCAGCCTGTTGCATCTACCTCATAATAATTTAGCAAAAAACGATCTTCTTCCGAGGTTCCGATCCCGCCCTGGACCGTAATCCGCAGATCCGGAATTCTAGCTGTTTCATATCCTTTTGTAACAAGCGCAGAGTTGTACAATCCGAAAAGCTCCGAAATCATTTCCTGTTTTTTCGTTTTAAATTCTTCCAGAATCGGCCCCAATAAATAACCTTCGGTAGCAAAAGCATGTCCGCCACAATTCAGGCCTGACTCGATCCTAAACTCAGACACCCAAATCCCTTTCTTGGCAAGAAATTTCGCCTGAATAAAAGCAGACCTGAAATCACTTACTTTCAGGATGATTTTCTTTCTAAAATCTCCGTTTTGATCAGGATAGAAATCTTCAAACTTTTCGAGATAATTGTATAACCTCGGATTCATTCCTGCCGAAAGGATCAGGGAAGAAGTCAGCGTGCTGTTTGCAAAACCACGCAAGGCAGCCGAGGCATCTGAAAATTCATCCGGCAACATTTCACCATGAACATCCCGATTCAGCTTATCCACTTTGGACATAATATTGACGTCAATCGCACCTTTTTTAAGATTTGTCCGTAATTCTTTTTGCAATATAGATTTACGCCCGGCATCCTGGCAGGCTTGCATTTCAACATACCGTTTTTTGAGTTGCGACGTATCTGGCAAAAGCTCAAAATAGCGGACAATTTCGTTCCCTTCTTCAAACGGTTGCTCTTTCAGTAAATCAAATTGTTTATTTACAATTCTTTCCATCAAATCCAGGTATGCCGTAATGCGCCGGCTTCGGAAATCTTCGGCTCCCGAATAAATCGGCTCAAAATTTTCTCCAATTTGCAGTGTATGAAATTTCCTCATTCGCTCGATCATTTCATCATCGACGATCGAGGCGACGGAAGAAATCCCGAGATGAGAAACTTTCATGGGTGTATCGACAGAATATCCCAGTCCTAAAACGGGTATATGAAAAGTATGCGTGGTATTTTCCTGAATCATGATGTTTGCTGGAAGTAGTAAATTCACGATTCAAAACTATATCGAACCGGCAAGAGAAAAATTGATTTCCGTTCGCCTTATTCATGATTAAAATCATGCGGGGATTATAAACAAAACGTCCGTTTACCAGTCTAAAACTGATAAACGGACGTTCCACACGTGATGGAGTATTATCTTCTTTCGTTGTAAACACCAACTTCTGCCAACGCTGGCGGAGCGGTAAATTCATCGATCAGAATTCTTACTTTTCCTCCCCAGACTCTGTCAAAACGAAGGGTTTTTATTTTTTCAGGATTGGTTATCGTCTGAATGGATTTCCAGGTACCATTTCCAAAATATTCGACACGATATTTTTTGATAACCGCATTTCCTCCCTGCGCAATCGTGATCATATTAAAAGATTTGTCATGATCAAAATCAATTTCAAACCATGGATTTTTCACCTCTTTATTCGATTTCCAGGATGTAGAAAAATTGTCATCATTGGCAAAATCCATGATATCCATATCTTCGCCCCAGCTTGAATTCGCCGGTTGATGTTTGGCAATATTAGACGAAATAATCGGCGCATCCATCTTTCCAAGTTTCGGTACAGTTCCCTTTTTCCAGGTACTTCCCATTTGTTCCAGCGCTTTCAAAGCATTATCATCAATCAATCCATCTCGGTTTGGCGCAACGTTCAAAATGAAATTGCAATAGGCCTGATTGAACGGCACCAGATTATTATTTACCAGATCAACCGGATTTTTAACAGGAGATGTCGGGAAAGATTTTTTCCAGAACCATGCACTATTAATCGGCAGACACGACAGCGCGGGCAATTGATTCGTTTCTTTCGAAATGTGCTGGCCGGCACCTTGTTCATACGATTTGATATCGGTGTAATAAAGTGCTTCTTTCGGATATTTCGCTGCGTTCAGATCCATCAGCAAACAATTTGGCTGCAAGGTTTTTACCAGGGTGTAGATTTCTTCAAACGGCACATCATCATAGGAAATTCTCGACCACGGCGCGTCCCAGCCATCAATGATCAATGCGGAAATCTCACCATATTTTGTAAGCAATTCCGTCAACTGTGCCTTGACCATATCTAAGTGTTTCTTTTCAATATGCCCCGGACGAAGTTTGTGATGGGTATCCAGAATCGAATAATACAACATCACTTTCAAACCATTTGCCCGAAAACTTTCGGCATATTCTTTTACCACATCCCGTTTCAACGGACTGTTCATCACACTGTAATCAGTCGTTTTCGTATCCCAGATACAAAAACCGCTGTGGTGCTTTGTTGTCAGACAGCCGTAGGACATCCCCGCCGATTTTGCTGCTTTCGCCCATTGGTTACAATCCAGTTTTGTCGGATTGAACATAGCTGGAGACGCATCCGGATCGGGCCAGTCCTGATCCATGTAAGTTGGAATATTGTAATGAATAAACATTCCAAAACGCAGGTCAATAAACTCCTGTTGCAACTGACTTAACGGCTTTGCAGGATTCTGGGATTGGGCTGTAATTGGAATAAGAAAAACAAGTAAGACAAGGAAGCGATTTAGCATAAATTTGGGTCAAGGGTTATCTGAGTTGGTCAGGAAGTTTTGTTGTCTTAGTAACTTTTTAAAACACTTTTAATGATCGAATCTTTCTGGGCAGCTGTCAGTCTGGTGTTATACTGATAAACCGAGTTTTCCCAATCTCCATAAACAGGATTTGGCAAAACAATGAATCGTTTTCCAAATTCAGCAGCCGAAGCGTATGTATTTTTCACGCGCTCATCTTCGGATTTTTTATCAAATAAAGCACTGAAATCTCCCAAATTATCGCCCATCAGCATAATGATGTTGTGCGTTTCAGCGATTGTTTGTCTTCTCGATTCTTTGGAAGATACCGTTTGTTTTAGAATCAAATGATCGTTTGTTGCATCTGGAAAGCCAAAACGAACCAGATTTTCCAATGTTCCTTTACGTTCCGCTTCTGCGCGGTTTGTCAGATAAAATACTTTGACACCTTTCGAGGCGGCATATTTCAAAAAAGGCAAAGCGCCCGGAACAGTATCCGCTTTCGAAAGCCCGGTCCATTGCTCCCACGACTTTTGCTCATAATCTTTTCCGACTAACGACTGCTTCACATCATAAGGACTATTATCCAAAACGGTTTCATCGATATCCGTGACAATCGCCAATGGTTTTGACTGAGGCTGTAACAAAGCCTCGTCAACCCGGACATGTGCGATGTTAAAAGCTTGAAAACACAGTGCTTTATATTCAGCGGCGCGCTGTTGAAATAATGCTGCGAACAATTTCCCATCGGCTGTGAGATTCAGCGAATTCGTGGAAGTAGTTGACGGCTGTTTGGAAGTGGAACATCCCAGAGCCGCCACTGCGATTAAAATGAAGATTTTTTTCATAGGGCAAAGTAAATAAGATATCACGAAGGCAACTCATAAATCTCCAAATTTACCGCAACATTCCAGTGCTTTACCTCAAACTATCCGGTTTCAGCAACAACCTTCTGCTTTGGGACGTATTGTCTAAAAAACCAGAACTGTTAAACTTATGGAACGTAAAGAATTTTTAAGAAGAGGTTTCTTATCGGCGTTAGGAACATCCTTTATCCTTCCAATCGTCGGTGCATGCAGCAGCGATACCGTTGATCCCGTTTCCACGACCGGAACGACAACTGGAACAACAACGGGTACTACGACCGGAACAACTACGGGCTCGTGTACAACAACGGCTACGGAAACGGCTGGTCCTTTTCCAACGAAAACACCAAGCTCATTGGTCATGACCGATATCACATCGGACCGCAGCGGAACGAAACTTACTGTTAAAATTACGATCCAGAATAAAAATAACAGCTGTGCGGCGCTGGCAAATGCTATCGTGGATATCTGGCATTGCGATGCCGGCGGGAACTATTCAGAGTATGGCGGATCGGGAATGCAGTCAACCAATTACACCAGCGTCCATTTTTTACGCGGCAGACAAACAACAGACGCAAACGGATTGGTCACTTTTACAAGTATCTATCCCGGCTGGTATTCCGGTCGCGCGCCGCATATTCATGCGCATATTTACAGCAGTTCAGGAACTTCTCTATTAGTTACCCAAATTGCTTTTGATCAAACAATTAATAATACCGTTTACGCGCAGGGCGTTTATAAAAGTCACGGTTTGCAGGATACGATCAATTCTAAGGACAATGTTTTCAGCGATGGCGTAGGAACCGAACTTGCTTCCTTTACGGGCAGTGTTTCAGACGGTTATGTCTTGACGCATACGATTGTTGTAAACGGTTAATAAACAGAAGAGGCTGCCGGGATAAATTTCGGCAACCGGAAATAACTTGATTAAAAAGATGGCGAAAGGACTAATCCAGCTGTGCTACCGGAAAATCATCGATGCTTCCTCAGAAAAAGCCTGGGACAAATATGTGTTTGAGGACACCTGGATGGAGTTTTTCATGCAGGCGCAAACTTATACCCAGGACGGTAAAGACCATACTTTTCAGGAAATTTCTGACAATGTTCCTGCGGCCAACGGCATGACTTATATGATTAGCACCGCTGCCATTAATTATATCCGTCAGCTTAGAGATATCGCACCGGATGTCGCCAACGTGTATGGAAAATTATGTTTGCCTTTCAAACGATTTAAATTCGAAATCATTCATTCGGATGTACGAGATAAGGCAAGTCATAAAGTGGCAATTTATTTTTACAGCGAGCCGATTACCTGGATCGATACGCTGGACGGGAAATTACTTTTGGCTTATGGCGATCAGCGGGAAGCTTTGAAATATGGACAGGAAGTGGAAACTGAAATGATTTCTTTACAGCCTTACCTGAACATTTCAAGCGTAATTCTAGGTTCGCCATCAACTGAGCCGAAAGAAGATTATCTGATTTCAACATCTGAAAATAATCCGTCATGATCACACAGACGCAAGGACAAATATACCTGGCCGCCCAACGCGGAGTTTCTCAATTATCCTGGTTCCGGAGTTTCCACACGTTTAATTTCGGTTCTTATCAGGAAGAATTCAGAGCGCCGTTCGGAAATCTTCAAGTATTAAATGACGATACTCTGGCTGCAGGGAAAAGCATTATCATGAAACTTGAACAGAACACGGAGGTCATTTTAATTCCGGTTGTCGGTGCGGTGGAGTTTCATAATAGCCGGGGAGAAACCGGAATTCTGGAAGCAGGCCATGTGCAGATTTTTTCTGCCAAAAAATCGATGGATTATGAAATTACCAATCCCTACGATACGGAACTGGTCAACTTTATCCAGATCTGGCTAAAAAATGATAATCAGGATTTTATTTCCGGGAACCAGGACGGAGGTATTGATCTTGAACAACGCAATCAGCTTTCCCCTATTTTTTCTCCTAAAATTGAAGGATTGAATATTCAGCAGGAAGCACATGGCTATATTGGTAAATATGCAGGAAGAGAAGAAGGTATATATACGCTCAAAAATCCGGAAAACGGCGTTTTTGTTTTTATTATCGAAGGTGCGTTTGAAGTTCAAAACCGTTTGATGGAAGCGCGTGACGGATTGTCTTTATGGCATCTTGAAGAATTAGAATTTGAAGCACTTTCGAATGATGCGATTATACTGATTATCGAACTTTGTATTAATAAGAGAGATCTCTAGGTATAATATTGATCAAAATATTTAATGTCAAATGCCTGTCAGAAAGTAGTCTGGCAGGCATTTTATTTTGTAAAGCAGTTTTTTGTGTTTCATTGAATCGATTATATCAAAAATACCGTATAAACATAAAAGAACGCGAAACATTCGAAGAGGATGGCGAAATACAGTGATTTGTACCATCATTACCATAAAAGAGCAATCGTTTTAGGCATAGGGGTAATATAACTTTGTATTGTCTATTAAATGGTAATATACTCAACGAGGGTGAAGCGGGCCTTTGCTCTCGTTATTATGATCATCGGTCTGGTTGTTTCAACAGATCTTAATTGAGCACTGAAAATGAACATACTTGCAAAATCCGAGCCTAAAACCTTTCAAGAAACAGCAAGATGCCTGGATAAATGTTCGGGAAGCTGCTGCAACAGCAAAGCGGATGAACGGAATACCTCCTTATTAATGGGTCTCAATGTCGCGAATTGTTACAGCCAAGACGACCAGAATCTTCGTCTTTCAGGTATTTTTTTCCGGGAAATGTTATCGCCTGACGACCGGGAAAATCTGGTTGAAAATATCGTCAGTGCCATGAAACGTATTGAGGGTCCGGAAAGCGAGCTTATCCTAAAACAAAAAATTAGTCGCTTCTTTAAAATCGATACTAAACTGGCGCTTGATGTTGCGCATGGTTTGAATGTCAGGATTTCGGCGGTATTGTTGCAGTAAATTTAAATCGGATTATTCTCAATATTGAAACAAAACCATCAATAATATTAATTTACGGAGTTGAGAAAATTGGGTTCCTAATTATCACTATATTAGGATTATCCTTTACCTGAATTTAATTTTCGCTCCGTTTATGAAACAAATTTTCAGAAAAACAATTCCTGCGCTTCTCATTTCACAAGTCTTACTTAGTCCCGTTTACGCACAATCTTTGATCGGTTTTGGTGCCGATGCAGCCAAAAAAGAGATTGAGCTGGAAACGTCATTTGACAAACAATTACAGGTCAATAACCTGCGCGACTGGATGAAACGAATGACTGCGTATCCACATCAGCTCGGTTCTGCGTATGGTTTGAATAATGCACTCTTTCTACGTGACAAACTAACTTCCTGGGGTTTCGAAGCGCATCTGGATACCGTCCATGTGTTATTCCCAACTCCGAAAGTAAGAATACTGGAGTTGACTGAACCTACAAAATTCAAAGCTTCGCTGACTGAACGCGCCGTAAAAGAAGACGCGACTTCGGGACAAACGAAGGATGTACTTCCTCCCTATCACGCGTTTTCAGCCGATGGTGATGTGACGGCCGAACTTGTTTTTGTCAACTATGGAATCCCGGAGGACTACGAAGAACTGGCCAAGCTTGGCATCGACGTAAAGGGAAAAATCGTTATTGCGAAATATGGTAATTCCTGGCGCGGTATCAAGCCCAAAGTAGCTTACGAGCATGGTGCGATCGGCTGTATTATTTACTCTGATCCAAAAGAAGACGGTTTTTTTCAGGGAGAAGTTTACCCAAAAGGCCCGTTTAAAAATGACGCCGGAGCACAACGCGGTTCCGTTGTAGATTTACCATTAGCCCCCGGAGATCCTTTGTCAAACGGTTTTGTTGCGGATAAAGATAACCCGCGCCTGTCGGTAAAAGATGCGCCAAGCATGATGAAAATTCCCGTTTTGCCCATTTCGTATGGAGATGCTTTGCCGTTATTGAAAGCACTTGGCGGGCAGGTTGCACCAGCCTCCTGGCGTGGAGCTTTACCCATCACCTATCATGTCGGTCCGGGGCCGGCAAAAGTACATTTGAAACTTGAGTTTAATTTTAATATCGTTCCTGCCTATAATGTGATTGCTACGTTGAAAGGAAGCGAATTTCCCGATCAGTGGATCGTGCGTGGGAATCACCACGATGCCTGGGTTTTCGGAGCGAGTGATCCCGTAAGCGGCGCAGTAGCCGAACTGGAAGAAGCCAGAATCTTGGGAGAACTGGTTAAAACCGGCTGGAAACCAAAGAGAACGATCGTTTATTGCTGGTGGGACGGTGAAGAACCAGGTCTGTTAGGCTCAACAGAATGGGTTGAAAAATACAAGAAAACATTGTCGGAAAAGACAGTGGTATACCTGAACACAGACGGAAACGGCCGTGGATTTTTAGGCGCCGGCGGATCTCATACGTTGGAAAAATTCGTAAACCAGGTCGGCAGAGATGTGATTGATCCCGAAAGAAATATCCCGATTATTGACCGTTTACGTTCCAGAATGATGGTTGAAGGAAATCCGACAGCGAAGCAAGATGCGAAAACAAGAGCTGATGTACGTATTGGCGCGCTCGGTTCGGGCTCGGATTATACTCCTTTCATCCAACATTTAGGTATCGCTTCGATCAACGTTGGCTTTGGCGGAGAAGATGCCGGAGGAGATTATCACTCGATTTACGATTCTTACGACAATTATGTTCGCTTCAAGGATGGTGATTTTGCCTATGGCGCTACGCTGGCAAAAACAATGGGAAGGTCTGTTTTGAGGTTTGCCAATGCCGAGGTACTACCATTTGATTTCAGCAACTTTTCAAATACCGTTCAGATGTACACAACTGAAATAAAAAGAGATTTGGAAGCGGTACGAACAAGATCGGATGATCATAATAAACTGGTAAAAGAAAATCGTTTCGAGCTTACTGCTGACCCGAAAGAACCTTTTACCAAACCAAAAGAAATGGTTTCCGTTCCATACCTGAATTTTGCTCCACTGGAAAACGCACTTACTATTTTGGAAAAAAGTGCCTCTGCATATTCGCAGGCGAGTAGTAAAATGCCAGCCGTTCCGGCGGAAAAATTAGCTCAGCTGAATCAGATTTTATATAAAACTGAGCGTTTTCTGATCAATGATGCCGGTTTGCCGAGACGTCCCTGGTATAAACACCAGATCTATGCTCCCGGATTCTATACCGGTTACGGTGTTAAAACATTACCGATGATCCGTGAAGCTATCGAACAAAAAAACTGGACAGAAGCTGAGTCTGGCATTCAACGCGTTAGCGATGCATTGAAATCGTTCAGCACTGAAATTGACAAGGCGACTGCTTTGTTGAAGTAATTCAGGTTTTCACAAACTTCAAATCTGCTTCCAGCCCCTCAAATATGGCTTTATATTTGAGGGGTATTTTTTTTAAATCAACGGGAACTACTTCTCCTCTAATTTCAAGAAAATGCCCCGTTGCATCCCGGCTTTTTGTGGCGTTTTTTTCTTTCAAACCAATCGAATCAAGCAGCTTTTTCGCTTCGTCATTTGTCCAGTCCACCTCGGTTTCCGCTTCTTTCATAACAGGTACAAAGCCTCCGACACGCTGTAATTTAATTTTCATAATACTAAAATGTTACACTTTTGCCTCAGCCCAACCGTCCGTCACGGCCTTTGCTTCCAGACTCCCTGAACCGTAAAGTAATTCCGCTTTTTGAATAGTCAGATTCTTAAAATCTTCGAAATTCGAAGTGGATTGAAAATTTTCCTTGTCCGTCATTGCTGAATACCAGATCTTCCCGGCCTTTTCCCAGGCAAACCCTCCCATATTAAATGCTGCGACATAAAATGCGAAATTAGTAATGCCCGAATTGATGTGAACGCCTCCCCAATCGCCCCGCTCCGTGTCTGCCAAAGCCATGTATTTATCGAAAGTAGCAGGTTGTGGATCTGTACCCAGATCTGGATGATCAACGTAAGCTGTGCCGGGTGCTTTCATACTCCGCAAAGCATATTTAGCTCCTTTCAAGACATTTTCTCCGATCAGCCACTTCGATTTTTTCACATCCTGCTTCAATAAACGCTGCTTGATCATGATACCGAACACATCCGAAAGCGACTCATTCAAAGCGCCGCTCTGGTTGTGATAAATGAGATTAGATTCATATTGCGTGACGCCATGCGTAAGCTCGTGTCCAACAATATCAGGATCGGCCGTAAAACTTCCAAAAATCCTGCCGTCTCCATCGCCATAAACCATACGCCGCCCATCCCAGAATGCATTATCGTATTTGGTGTCGTAATGAATATAATGTTTCAAAACCAACCCAAGATTATCGATGGAGTTTCGGCCAAAGATCTGGTAGTAAAGGTCCCAGGTTGCGGTGCCGGCGGAAACCACATTTTTGGTATCCTTATCCATCGATTTTATCACTTTCCCATTGTCCCAGACCAGTTTTCCATTGCTTAAAACCGTATCGTTTTCCATGTCGTAAACCTGCATTTTCATAGCAGGTTTCTTGGCGGCCTTTACAGGTTTCATGAGTACGGAACGTTGCGCCTCATTCAAATTTCCAAAAAACGACCGGTCATTTCTAAATCTGGAATTTCTCAATTCGTTGTTTAAGATAATCGGAAGTTTGGTTTTACTTGCTTCGTCCAAAAGCTTTTCGCTCATGTAGGGAGGAATAATGCATTGGACAGGATTGTGTGAGTTATGCCGGCACATCGTTAAAAATTTTAAGTTGTGAAACCTTTGAACTACACGTCGGGAGGAAGGATTTTGCGGTTAAATAAAGATATCGAAACCGTTATCGAAATCCTATTCCTCTGATTTTATGTTTTTAACGCAGGAATAAATTTCTTATTTCCAGCTGGTTGGAACGTATTCACATAACTTTCAATCCTCAGTATGGAATGATTTTTTGTATGGATGCCATATAAAATTTATACCATCAGCAAATTGCAACCACCATGAAATATCTTCTTCTATTATTATTCCTTGTCACTTTTCTTGCGCAGAATACTAATGCTCAAAATATGAATACAACAAAAAGATATATCAAAGTCCCGGCTGGTTATTTGATGGTTTTACGTCAGGGAGATAATATTTTTGAACAGCTGGAAACGCTGGCAAATAATGAGAAGATCAAGTCGGCAAATTTTACCGGAATGGGTTTCGTGAACGCTAAATTCGGCTTTTTCAATAAAGAGACGAAAGAATATGATCCAAAAGATTTCAGCGAAGTAGAAATGGCCAGCATGAACGGTTCCATCGCCTGGCAAAAAGAGAAAGTTTCACTTCATGTTCACGGCGTAGTGACTGACAAAAGTTTTCAGGCTTTTGGAGGCCATATGCTGGCAGCAACAGTCAGCACAGGTTCTGTTGAAATCCTGGTAACGCTTCATGATAAAAAACTGGAAAGAGTGATGGAACAGCCACTCGGCGCCAATGTTTTGAATTTGGGGAATGAATAAGGTAATTTTTACCGTTTGCCAAACACCGGATTAACTCTGAAAAACGTTTTCCCCTCAAAATTGACCACATAATCCGATTTGAAATGAGTGCTTTTCAGGTAATAGTCCGTAGTGATAATCTGAGCTCCGGAATTACATGCGGCGGTAAAACTGCTGTTGTCATTATTCCTTGCCTGTTGCGTATCTGCGTCTGCCCTCGTTCGAACGATATACCCCTTTTTCACGAGTTCTTTAATTTCCGGCAATTTGGAATCATTTCTGAAAAGTATCGCGGCTTCAGGAGTTCCCGGATCAGCATTGGCAAATAAAACACGACCGTTCAACGACGGATGTCCCGCAATATACAAGTCCCGCTTACTTCCCTTATCATCCAGAATAAAAATAAATTTACCCTTCGCCTGCCTGACGGTCGGCCAGTTGTTTTTCATTACCGCTTCTTCCAAAGTCCTGTATTTGCCTCTGACCATTTCAGGCGTGATCAGGTTTTCCTTACCCAGATTATCGAGCAATGTTTTGTCAACTTCTTCGAAGGTTTTCGCAGTAAATTTCTCGGGAACCGTTAGATCCGGATTTTTGGATGCGTCATCTTTTGCTTCCATGGTGATAAAAACCGGGAGATGATCAGGATGCGCTTCTGACCATTTTTTCAGTGCCTGCAAACAGTCGGTGAATGTCAGGTAATGGCTGCGAAAATCAACATCCACCATATGAAAAATTTTAAAGCCCGGCTCTTTCATTTTCCCTTCGGTATCGAATTCCTTTTGATTTACTGTCCAGCTTAATCCTTTTGGATTGGCATATTTACCGCCTTTTGCATCTGCATAAATATCAATTTCAAGATTCAGCAACCCCATATCAAGCTGATCGATAATACTCACATGCTCATAATCAATCTTGCTTACCGACACCGAATCTTTTTGTTGAAGCACTTTGAACAATGCCGGATCAATTGCCTGCTTGTAACTATTATGAGAACCGATCACCTGGATTTTATTTATTGGAAGGTTATCCGGCTCGTCATTTTTCAAGAAAGACAAAAAAGAAATCAGGAGCAGACTAGACAGAAATTTCATATAAAAATTTTAATCGGCGTTGGTTAAGTATTCACGTACTTTAAAAGCAAAACACAGCGAAGTATTACCCGGCAAAGAAAAACTTCCCCCGTGACCTGAATATCACCGGAAGGTTAAATTATTGTTCGTATAAATATTGGCAATTTGTACAGTAGTAACTTCTCCTTTTTGTTTTGCCCAGATATTCCTTGTGAAACGGGATATAGCAGCGTGGACATATTCTTTTAGTATGCGCCAGCCAGTGTTTTTTTAATGTATTTTCTTTTTTCCATTCCAGAAAATCAAAACTGTAAGCACGCGTTTCTTCCACCATTTCTAGCAATTTGGCTTCCGGAATATTTCCCAGCACACTCAACGGATGTACCCAAATTCTGAAAAGAACTTCATTTTTGATGATATTTCCTGAACCTGAAAAAATCTTCTGATCGAGCAAAGCGTCACAGGCAAGCGTCTCAGGCACCTTTTTCAATTTCTGCAATGCCTTTTTACTGTTCCATTCATCCGACATGATGTCATCTTCCCAATCATAAATCTCATCGGCTTTTTCTTCCAGTATCATAACTGAACAAGCATAAAAATTCAGCTCCGCTTTTTCAAATTGAAGGCTTAAACGGACTTCCATTTTCTTACGCTCGTTGATCAGGTATGAACCGAAAAGCATGAAGTGAATGCGCAATGTAAAAGTTTCAAAACAGATCAAAAAATGCTTTCCCCAGGATCTGAAATCTACAACCTTCTGACCTACCAGCCTTTCTAAATCGATTTTTGCAGTACCTTCTGCAAATTCGATTTTTTCACCTTTGAGATTCAATTCTTCAACGGCTTGTCTTAAAATCACAATCGATGGACCTTCTGGCATTTTGCTGATTTTTAATACGCTGAAAATTTTGATACTGTTCAGTCGTCTCAATCAATAATCACGCCAGATTTTTTCCACATCAGAAAGAAAAAAATTAAATTACAGTACATTCTAATTTTCTTGACTATGGAGAACCAGGATATAGATTCCCAGGCCGTTTTCTTACATGCAGAGCCCATATTTGCGGTAGCTGACATCAACGAAACAATAACTTATTGGCATGAGGTTCTCGGGTTTCCTGAAAAATGGACATGGGGAGATCCGCCTGTTCACGGGGGCGTTCACTGGAATGATGTGTTTATTCAATTTTCATTAAATCCGCAACTTGCATCCGTTTCAAAAGGCAACTCAATCTGGATCAAGGTTAAAAATCTGAAAGCGCTCTATCGATTCCACCAGGAGAGAAATGTGGATATTGTGATGCCGGTTGAGAACAAACCCTGGGGAATGTCGCAGTATGTAGTCAAGGAAATCAATGGTTATTATCTGAGTTTTTCATCGCCGATCACGGATCATGAACCGGGTAAAGACCGAATGCCGGAAATCATAAAAATCAATAATAGAATTCCTTCCGTAGAAGAATACAAAAATTTGATCAAGTCAGTCGGCTGGTCGGCTTCGGGAACCGACGAAATGATTGCAGAACAACTTTCCGGGTTATTATGCGGAGTGGTCGCCGAGAATATTCTGACAGGAAAAGCGGTAGGATGCGCGCTACTTTTGGGAGATAATTTCAGTTTTTATTATGTCAAAGATGTAATGGTACATCCTGATTTCCAGAAACAACGAATAGGAACCACATTAATGCAAAAACTCTCGGAATGGCTCGATAACAACGGACGTGACGGCGCGATGGTCGGATTGTTTACCGGAGAAAATCTTGCAGGTTTTTACAGTCAGACAGGTTTTTCCAAAGCATTTGGAATGAACAAAACAATCCGCCGAAAGTAGACGGACCATTTGCGCTATTTGCATGAACGTGTCACAGGTATGAAAACTTATAGTTCATACCTGCAACCTGATAAGTTGATCAGCCCGGGCCATTGCTGCCTCCGACTTTCGTTACCATACTGCTGGTTGTGAAGGTAGAAGATTGCGTCCCTCCCGAATAAGTACCGCTGGTATACAAGCCATTGAACGCGCTCCCGCTGGCTACACTTCCTCCTGTGAATATTTTGTAAGTTGTGCTTACTTTTAATTTCGGACTTGAAAATAACATGGTTGTATATGTCCGGGGAATCAGGAAAGTAAGCGTTTCGGCTCCATCATTTGACTGAATACTAACCAGCTGATTTGCAGTTCCACCACCCAAAATGACTGACGCTTGCGTACTGACGCTGGCTGTCGGTGAGCTCGTCGCTCCACCAATTCCAACCAAAATCCCCCCGGTAATTTTAAACGTATTCCGGTCACAATCAAATCCTTCCTCCGGTGATCCTGCCCCGACAGAAACAATTTTTCCGCCTGTTACTGTTAATTTTCCATTGGAGTCGATACCATCATTTGAACTGCTGTATGCGTAAATATTTCCACCGTTAATGTAAATAAATGTTCCTGCGTTTAATCCGTCATCGGCCGTTTTTACTACGATTGTTCCGTTATTGATCGTGAGAATACTCTTACTTTCAATCCCTTCCCCTGCCGAAGAATTTACCGTAATTGTTCCTCCATTGATAGTCAGGTAGGGATCAATTGTTGCGTCCGTATCCCAAGAAGCAGCAATTCCTTTATCAACCACATTGATATTGAAAGTGCCGCTGTTGATCACAATATACCCTTCTTCAACCTGAATTCCATCACCGGAAGTTGTTATAGTGACTGTCCCGCCGTCAGAAATGAACGCATCGTTGGTATGAATCCCATCCGATTTTGCACTCGTTACTGTGATGTTTCCACTGATAATACGCAGATATTCATCCGTACAGATCGCGTGTTTATAGTTTCCTTTAACACTTAGACTTCCGTTGCCTGAAACAATTAGTTGTCCTTCGCTAAACAAAGTAGCCTTCATATCTTCCGTTCCACTAGCTGTATACGTTGCTCCGTCAGCAAGTGTATTTGTCGTGTTATCCGCTAAAACAAGAAACGCTCTTTTTCCCGATTGCAGGTTGATGGCCGGACCATCGGCGTTCGTAATGTTTACACCATTTAACGTCAGCTTGTATTTTTTGTCGCTGTAAATTTTTACTGAACCGTTGGTTGTAGTGCCGGAAAGAACATACGCCACCTCTGAGGCTGTGGACGTAATGACCACATCTCCATTGGTTTCAGCAATCGTTACACCGCTCTCTGCCAGAGGATTAGTTATTGCCACGGTAGTTCCGAAAGCAATCGAAATGGTTGAAGAAAAAGTCGAATTCGCTAGGATATCATCTGCGTTCGCTGCTGTTCCGGTATTGCCTTCAACTGCACCTTTTGAAACAGTCGTACTGTCGATAACAAGAGAAGCACTCGTTTCGCCGTTGCCATCTTCGCCAATAATTTCATCTTCCTTCTCTGATGAACAGGATGCCAGCAGAACGATCATTAAAATATTGGCTACACCGAGGCTGATACCCCGAATTGAAAACAGGATAACAGGAAATGGAAATACTCCGGGAGTATTTTTAAACTTGAAATTGAGAATCATTTTAGAAATTTTAACTGGTGTCTGTGAATAGTAATCCTTTTGACTACCCTTACGCAAACGTTTTAAGCTTTGATGCAAAGGACAAGTTTTTTTCACACGGCACAATTCCAACCATTTGCCGTGAGTTTTGTCCTAAGAAAAATCAATGTCTTTATGAAGAATTTTTTCTATATCTGGATTCTCGTAGCCTTGTTCACAAGCTGTGAATCAAAAGAGGTTTCTGTATCTGAAATCAAAGTCTGGAGTAGCTCTTGCTCTTCGTTTTCAAAAGAAAAAGAAGGCTATAAACTCAGCGCATGCTGTTACTATACTATCATCCCGTCACTCAAACTGCGCAAAAATGAGTCCTTCATAACAAAAGGCACGATGTTTTCAAATGACGGAAAAGGTAATTTCACGGAGACTGAGGTAGAAATAAATGGCGATCTGTCAGGTGACGGAAAGACTTTACGGGTTCATTTAATGTATAAGGGCGTCATTCAAAATTACGAATTCACACCGGAAGAATCGCTTATTTTATGCGATTGTGCGTGTCTTTAACTTAAAAACCACCGGAGAAGTTATTTATTATTACCTCTCCGGATAAAACTTTATAGAATCACCATAATATCAGAATCCAGGCTTTTATCTTTGTGCACATATTTCCAGTCCACAATTTTGTCTTCCAGATATATATTATTGATATCTTCCGGATCTTTTCCGTTTTCAGTATCAACAAAAGCTTTTAAAACTTTTCTGTAAACACCTTCGTGTCTTGTTCCGTTTTGATCCGTAAAAAGAACGTGTTCATGATCTGCGGGCATACTTATATTTTCCATGGTAAATTGAGAAATGGTTATGATTTTTGTGTTCAAAAAGGATGCCAGAGGTAAAAAGTCAACTTTATTAAGTGCAGAACAAGCCTGATTCGCTTACATCAAAAACTTTCCCGAACTTTGCTCCCCATAACACGAACGCTGTTGATCGTGTCAAAACTTAATTATAGACAAACCTGTCTGTTTCCATTTTGAAATTATATAAAGGACTTATAGAAGCAACGGTTCAATCCTTGCAGCACATTTTTTCGGATAAGCAACAAGCGGATCGTGTAGTCGAAAGATTACTTAAATCGAACCCGAAATGGGGCGCTCGCGACAGGGCTTTTCTGGCAGAAAATATTTATGAAATTGTTCGCTGGTGGAGGCTGATCAAGTTTTCGGCCCAATTGGAAAAAGTCACACAGCCGGCAGATTTCTGGAAAATCGTTGGTGTCTGGCAAATTATAAAACCAGAACATCTTCATCTTGAAACCGATAATATTTTGCCGGAGTGGGAAGAATTTTCCGGTATCGATCTCGAAAAAGTTTTAATCCGGTATCAGGAAGGTTTAAAGACCAGAAAAATTGCACAATCTATTCCGGATTGGATGGATGAAGTTGGAGAAAAAGAATTGGGTGATAATTGGGAAAAGGAAATTACCGCTCTGAATCATCAGGCGCCGTTTGTTTTGCGCGTCAATACCTTAAAATCTGATTTAAAATCGGTTGTATCAATTTTCGGGGAAGATAAAGTTGAAACACTTCCTGAAATCCCCAATGCTTTGGTACTGAAAAAGAGACAAAATGTGGCCGGACAGGAAAGTTTCAAAATGGGATTTTATGAGGTTCAGGATGCTGGTTCACAGCTTATTCCATCGTTTATGGATTTGAAACCGGGCCAGACTGTCATTGATGCTTGTGCAGGCGCTGGTGGAAAAACATTGCAAATCGCAGCAATACTCGAAAACAAAGGCCGTATTATTTCTTTGGATATTGAAAATTATAAGCTGGAAGAACTTCAAAAACGAGCAATCCGCAATGGCGTAAAAATTATGTCCACAGGATTAATAAGATCTGAAAAAAACATTAAAGAATTAACAGATACTGCCGACAGGCTATTATTGGATGTACCATGTTCAGGTTTGGGTGTTCTAAGAAGAAATCCGGATACCAAATGGAAATTGCAGCCAACTTTCCTGGCCACGATCAGAAATACCCAATGGCATATTCTCAGCACTTATTCTAAAATGGTGAAACGAGGCGGAAAGATGGTTTACGCTACTTGCAGCTTACTGCCATCAGAATCCGAAAATCAGGTTACACGTTATGTAATGGAATTTGGTGATAAATGGAGATTAATTGACGAACGCCGCACCTCTACCGCCGACGAAGGTTACGACGGATTTTACATGGCTCTTCTGGAAAGAATCAAATAAATTTCACCTCTCTTCAATGTTAATATTCCTTGCAACCAACAGGCTGTGAGGAATATTGTTACTCGTCCAGCATAAGCCCACATCATAGAAATCACCTGCCATTTTCTTAGGGAAAGCCGCATGCAAGGAATTAGTGGAAATATTTTTTCCAAACAAGTGATTAAACCATCCCAGATTAGGCGGTCTGACAGCTACAAAAAAGATCTTTTTGCTCTTGTTTAACAAAGCAAGATAAACGTCCCGCCGAGGCACTATCGCAGGTAAATTGCTTAATTCCAAATGGACAATCGGGTACAAACTTTCAGGAAAATCAGGTGACTTTTTTAATATTTCTGTTTTAAGTGAAATAGTCATTTCATTTTGATGAATTTGAAACTGATTTACCCACCCGGAAATCCAGTTCTTTTTGAGATATTCCGGAAATTGATAATGATCATAAAATACCATCTCCGGATCGGAGACGGAAAGGTACTGGTGTAAAAAAAAGGCATGTGCCGGATAATTGTAACTATCGACGATCAGCTCGTCATTATGCACAGTCACTGCATTTTTATATTTGATATAAGCTAACAGATTTAAAGTCAGCGTCGCCGTGACAAATGATAGGAAAAATAATTTTTCCAGGTTAAGCTGTTTAAGATTATTAAGGACAAAGAGGTAAAAGATCACAAAAATACTGGCCGAATAAATTTGAAATCGTATAGATAAAATACTTTCAGCATCATCTCCCGAGCGGCCCAGCGCGATCATCAGGACACACGCTAATACTTTGAAAAAACATATTTCCGTCAGATTAATCTGATATTTAATTTTCTGCCTGCCAGCGACTTTATAAAATTTACGAGTTGTAAAAAAAATATAGACCAGGAGCATTAAAGTGCCCAACGCAACAGCCATCTGATATCCATGCGAGTCGGATAAAACCTTCACGATAGAGCCTGATAAAGCAATAAATCCTTTTAGTACAACTCTTAGAAATTGTGAAAGCTCAGGGAAACGAGATGCGGAGGAAAATCTGAATCCCAGAAAGAAAATATAAGAATAGAAAATTGAAAACACACCAAAGAGAAGACTTTCTTTCTTTCTCTTTTGCACGATAAGCCAGAAAAGTGCAATTGGAATTACGCTCATCCCATCCAGATTTGCCAGCGTTGCAGCCATCGCGAATGGAATGGAAACATACCAGTTTTTTTGTTTTTCCGGCTGTAAAAAATAAAGACTATACAATGAAAACGCGATTGACAAAGTTTGTTCAAACGCAGTAATACTCCAGAGTTGTGTGCAATAAACGATCGGAGAAAACAGTAAAATGGAAACAGGAAGAAAAAATAAAAAGTCCTTTCGAAAAGATCTGTAAATCAGGAAAAACGAATGACCAAGCAGGACCAGATTCAAATAACCGAAGATGATCATAGTCCTGAAATTCATTGTCCCGGAAAAAAAATCAATGACTACACCCGCCAGTCGGGAGAAGAAAATCCGGTGGTCGTTGTGTTGCTGGATGAGGCTTCGGAATAATCCGCCATTATTTTCGTGGACGTAATTAAGTGTATAAAGCAGGGCCTCGTCATCTGTATACGGCACATTGATCGCGTTCTGGCATACGTAAATGCCAAAAGTGATAACCGGAATAAGCAGTAATAAAATATAAATCGCTGAGCGAGCGTAAAGAGGAATCATAACGGGCAATTTTAAGTTCAACAAAAAAATTGCAGTACCGAAAAAAATCCGGCACCATTACGCTTAATCCAATAATTAGTTCGTCGCTAGTGGGTTGTTCTAATTAACTCTGGTAAAGATAGATATCCAAAAATTCATTACGGAATTTTCCTTTTGGATCGTATTCTTTCGCTATTTTTTGAAAATCAGGCAGTTTCTCATATAAAGATTTCAGCTTTGCAGGAGACATTGTAAAAAGTTTCCCCCAGTGTGGACGCGCATTAAACGGTGCAAGTTCTTTTTCGATAATAGGCAACAATTTACTAACCGCCGGCCAATCCTGTTTCCAGGTGAAATGTATTGCAACGCTATCTTGCTTATAACACGGGCTCATCCAGAAATTATCCGCCGCGATCGTGCGTATTTCAGAAGTAAGCAAATGCGGACCAACCTGATCTGCAAGACGGGAAATGGCCATAATCGCTTCAACGGCATTTTTCCTGGGAACGAAAAATTCAGACTGTAATTCTTTCCCGCTACTTGGTGTGAAACCCATTTTAAAATGTGGCATTCTCTCATACCACGGTCCCGGAACGCCCATTTGCTCGGTACAGTTTTCCGCGGATAGTTCAGGAATGGGATGTAAGTTTTTAGTCGCCAGTTTAGCTCCGAAAAGCTCAGCATCCGGCTTGTACTTCTCTCCCTTTTCTATTTTTCTTTTGACCCAGATTTCTGCAATGTCACGGCTTTGCCAGTTTGTAAAAAGACTGACGCTATACCCTTTTCCTTCAATGGCATCGAAATTGTCTTTCAGCTGCGCCATGGGCAGATTCTCGTAGACAAACTGGTTCATCTCAAATGTTGGCTGAATATCGAGCGTCATTTTTGTTATTACACCCAATGCGCCCAGATTAACTACCGCAGCAAGAAATTTATCGCCATCTTTTTCTTTCGAAAGTCTGACAACCTCGCCTGTTCCGGCCACCATTTCAAAAGCCGAAACAGCCGTCGCCAGATTTCCACTTTTTTCGCCCGAACCATGCGTTGCCGTTGTACACGCTCCTGCAACAGAAATATGCGGCAAAGATGCCAGATTATGAAGCGCGAAACCTTTTTTATCAAGGTAAGGACTTAACTGCCCGTACTTAATTCCTGCATTTACCGTAACGGTTTTTCCGTCAGCAGCTATCTCGATACTTTCCTCCGCCTGGATAACAGAGATAAATTCATCCTTACTATCTGCAATTTTATTGAAGCAATGGCGCGTTCCGAGCACTTTAAATTTCGTATGTTTTTTTACGAAATCCTGAACCTCGGCTGACGTTTTTGCCTGATATAATTTAGTCGTACTGTATTCGAGATTGCCCGCCCAGTTTTTAAGTTTTTCACCAGTTGCCCAGCCTGTTAAAGGAGAAAATAAGGGAGCTGCCATTAAAGCGGAAGATAGTTTGATAAAGGTTCTTTTCTTCATTTTCAATTAATTTGGAAAATAATCAGAGAGAAATATGAACCTCTCGAATATGATTTTATCACAAATTAATTGAATTTTATAACAATACAATTAAATAATTTTGCCAACAGAGCGAATACGTTTTAATCTTCTTCCTGCTCTTCCCTTTCGCGGTATTCTTTTGAAATCTGCTCGCCGGATTTTGCAAGATTCCGGGCTTCTATAAATATTCTTTTCACGTCGGGATAAGCTGTTCGAATATTGGTTTCGGTTCTGCTTATAGCTTCAACCAGATCTGTCAGACTGATATCTGTCCGGAATTGTACGTCGAGCGCAAGGAGAATTTCATTCGGTGCCAGGTGCATGGTCAAAGGATAATAAACGGTTGAAACGTCGGCATCTTTATTTACAAGCTCATAAATTCCCCTTACCGTATTTGATTCAGCACTTTCACCAACAAGCAGCTTTTTACTTTCGACCACCATAATAACGGCGACCACCGCCAGGATTACACCGATAATGATAGACGCGAGTCCGTCAAAAAGCGGATTGTTGAAATAATGACCGAGGAACACTCCCAGAAAAGCAGTGATCAGCCCGGCCAATGCAGCAGTATCTTCATAAATAACGGCAAATAAGGAAGGATCTTTGCTTGCCCTCAATTCTCCCCAAAATGAACCAGATCCCTTTTGTTCATTAAATTTTTTGACGGCAATAAATAATGAAGCCCCTTCAAAAACCATGGAAAACGCAAGTACAATATAATTCCATTTAGGATCTTTGAGCGGCTCAGGATGCTGGATATGCGTAATTCCTTCATACATGGACATACCTCCACCAAGCGCAAAAATCAGGATCCCGACGATCAGAGACCAGAAATAAAGTTCTTTTCCGTGTCCAAAAGGATGGTTACGGTCGGCCGGTTTTTTGCTTTTACTGATTCCCAGAAGCAATAATAATTCGTTTCCTGAATCGACTGTGCTGTGAATTCCTTCGGAGAGCATCGCAGAACTGCCTGTCACAGAGGCGGCGATAAATTTAATGATAGCAATCCCAAAATTGGCACCCAGCGCGCCATAGATTGGAAGTTTGGATTGTTCGGCCATGAAAAGGTATGGAGTGAATAGTATACGTTTTCAGCAACTGGAAAAGAACTGTACCAGTGTAGATTTCTTACATTCAGTAAACTTTCTAATTTTATACTTTTAGTATGAAAGCAATCACTCCCGGATATGAAACGTATTGATTCTATTGATTTTACGCGCGGTTTGGTCATGATCATTATGGCCCTGGATCATGTGCGGGACCTTATGCATACAACCGCATTAACACAGGATCCGACAAATCTGGAAACGACTACGGCGGGCCTGTTTCTGACACGATGGATCACACATCTTTGTGCCCCGACTTTTGTTTTTTTATCCGGAACTTCTGCTTTTATTTCACTCAAAAACAACCCTGATATTCAGTCTGGCAGAAAATTTCTGATCAGCCGCGGATTGTGGTTGATTTTGCTGGAATTTACCGTGATCACATTGGGCCTATGGGCTGATATTAAATTCAGAATGATGGTTTTTCAGGTAATCGGAGCGATCGGACTTGGTCTGATATGCCTTTCCTTTATGCTTAAACTTTCAGCAAAAACGATTGGAATAATTGGCCTGACTATCATTTTAGGGCATAACTTATTGCAGGGAGTCAGTTTTAATGATAACATACCGCTACGTGTCTTCTGGGCATTTTTATTCAGACTGGACGTTTTTCCGGTTACGCCGAATTTCACGTTTGCCATTCTATACCCGTTTATTCCATGGTTCGGAATTATGCTGACAGGATATGCCTGCGGGCAAGTATTTTTACTGGAAGAAAAGAAACGGCGAAGAACCTTATTACTGACGGGTTTAAGTGTTCTTGCATTTTTTGTTATCCTTCGGTTTGCTAATTTTTACGGTGATCCTATTCCGTGGAAATCTCAAAAAAGTCTGCTTTTTACATTTTTGTCTTTCATAAGCATATTTAAATATCCGCCTTCGCTGCTCTACACCTCGTTGACGTTAGGGATTATGTTTTTAACGCTCGCAGCTGCGGATGGTGTACGAAACAGATTTGTATCCATTGTTTCTGTTTATGGAAAAGTACCTTTATTTTATTATATTCTGCATTGGTATCTCATTCACTCACTGATGTTTATGCTTATATTTTATCAGGGATTTCCCTGGAAAGAATTACCGTTTGGCGCTTTTCAATTCGGGCGTCCGCCTGCCAATTCCGGCGTTGAACTTCCTTACATTTACATGATCTGGGCCTTTGTTGTTATCACATTATATCCATTGTGTAAATGGTATAACGGCTACAAAGGGGCACATCGCGAGAAAAAATGGCTGCGGTATATTTGATTGCCCCCTCATCATTTTGTTCTCATCGGTGATTGTTGGAATATTTTTATTACCTTAAAAATATTCCAAACCGATCGACCTGATTTTACTATACCTTTTATGAGTCCTCTTGCGCCACGGCCGTTTTACCACCAGCTGTCACATACACTTATTGCGCTCGCGTTGATCACGCTTGCCATTTATCTCGGACAGGATATAATTGTTCCGCTGGCTATGGCTGGCCTGATTGCCGTGTTGCTCCACCCCGTCGAAGGCTGGCTGATACGGATGGGTTTCCCAAAAGTTCTGGCAATAAGTATGGCAGTAACATTGGCAATTCTGATTGTGGCGGGTGTTACGGTTTTGCTTTCCATGCAGCTTGCAGATTTTTCGGATGAATTGCCAAAATTGAAAAAGAATATCAACGATACCTACCGGGAGGTTCGTCGCTGGATTCGGCGTGAATATAGCGTAAGCTATCGTCAGCAAGATCAATATATCCAGAAAGCACAGACCCAGACACTGGAAAATTTTCAAGGCGGCGAAACGCTTGGCGTAGTAACAGGTCCGCTTGGAACTCTGATTTTACTTCCGATCTATATTTTTCTTCTGCTCTATTACCGGGCAATGCTGGTGCACTTTATGGTTGTCCTTTTCACTGAAAAACACAAAGCAAAAGTATCGGAGGTTTTACATGAGATCAAAGCCATCATCCAAAGTTACATGGTGGGATTATTGCTGGAAACAACCTGCGTAGCCGTTCTAAATTGTGTCGGATTATTAATTTTAAATGTTCAGTATGCCATTTTACTAGGTATCATGGCAGCGATTTTAAACCTGGTCCCCTACATCGGCGGCCTCGTTGCGACCGTACTTGCCGTGCTGGTAACCTTTATCAGTCACCCCGAAATCGATACAATTCTGGGAGTTGTCGGCATCTTCCTGGCCGTTCAATTTGTTGATAATAATTTCCTTGTTCCACTGGTTATTGGTTCCAAAGTACGGATCAATGCGCTCGTGTCCATTATCGGCGTTTTGGTTGGAGGCGCGCTGGCGGGCGTTTCCGGTATGTTTTTATCAATTCCTGCCATTGCCATGTTGAAAGTAATTTTTGACCGTGTCGAAGGCCTGGAAGCATGGGGAATACTACTCGGAGATCAAACGCCGGAAGAAGAAAAAGGCAGTTTGTTCCGGTTTGTTAAAAAGAAAAAAAGAGAGCTCACCGAAGATCCGGCAGAATAGTTATTTTGCCGGACTACCACAAAACTTAAAACCGGAGCAGTTAAAGAGTCCGGATGAGCAATACTTTTGCAGTCATTATCAAAATTGATTGTTCATGAAATTGTCAAAACTCTACATTTCCCTCTTTTTATTTTTAACAGCTCATTTAACGAAAGCGCAGGAAATCTCCCTTGATCCAGTAACCGTCACTTCATCGCTTATTGAAAAACGTGCTTCTGAATCAGGACGAAATATTGCCGTTATTAAAGGAGATTATTTTCAAAATCTTCCCGTTCACAGCATTGACGATTTGCTGCGTTATGTACCTGGAATTGAAATGCAGGCGCGCGGACCGATGGGTTCTCAAAGTGATATTGTTCTGCGGGGAGGAACTTACCAGCAGGTTCTGGTTATTCTGGATGGTTTAAGATTAAATGATCCCAACACAGGTCATTTCAGCAGTTATATTCCTGTTGCGCCGTCTGAAATTGAACGAATTGAAGTTTTAAAAGGTGCTTCCTCCGCGATTTACGGTTCGGAGGCCGTTGGTGGTGTTATCAACGTTATATCAAAAACATTTGCCGCAAAACTGGCAGCTGCAAATGATGATACTAATAATCATAAAACGACCGTTACCGGATCTTTAAGCGGCGGAGAACATGGATTTTTTGGTGCAAATGCAGGTGCTTTTATTCAGAGAAACAAGCTGGCAGCATCGATTGGCGGTGTCACAAATAATGCCAGCGGTGTACAGCAAAGAGGTACAAAAGGCTATTTTCATAATAATACCTTATCTCTTTCTGCCAACTATGCTTTCTCGCCAGAATGGAACGTAGCACTCCGCTCTTCTTTTGATCACCGGGATTTTTCTGCCCAGAACTTCTATACGACATCCCGGGCGGATACTGCGGATGAGCAGGTTAAAACTTTCTGGAACCAGATTAAAGTGGGTTATAAAAAAGGCAAATCAGCCTTCGCTTTTGACGCCGGCTATAAATTTGTTCAGGATCACTATCTGTTCAATTCCACATCGATCCGCAATAACAGCAAATCGAAATTATGGCAAGGCTTGCTAACCTGGCAGCAAATTTTAACAAACAGCACGACCCTTGTTGCCGGGCTTAATTTCCAGAATAAAAACATTGCTTCCAACGACCGCGGAAATCACTCGATCAACCAGCTCGCTCCCTTTGTCACATTATCGCAGCGCATTGGGGAATCACTCACCATAAGTCCGTCGATCCGCTTTGACTGGCGTGAAAATATTGGCACCGAAGCGGTGCCGCAGGTTAATATTTCCTACAAAAAAGAACATTGGCAACTACGCGGGAGCGCAGGAAAAACCATTCGTGATGCTGATTTTACAGAACGTTATAATAATTACAACAAACCTATTGTAAGCAATGGAAGCAGCGTCGGATATCCGGCATTGAAGGCGGAAAGTTCGTTTAGTTACGAAGCGGGAGCAGACTGGTTTCTGTCAAACATCAAGATTTCAGGAACATTTTTTCAACGTCGCCAGGATAATCTGATTGACTATACCTCAACGCCTTACGCGGAAATGCCGAGAAAAGATAATCTGTCTCCGGCCGGAGTTTATGGTTTGGCCAAAAACGTCGCAAACGTCAATACAACAGGAGCGGAACTTGATTTTCAATATGCAAAAACATTAACGGATAATCAGAAAATTTGGCTAACCACAGGACTTACCTGGCTGGACAGCGAAAGCAGCGAGGAGACACCTTCATTTTACATTTCGTCTCACGCCAAATTTCTGGGCAATTTCTCGGTGTTATACCAGATCGCAAACTTTTCTGTAAGTGTTAACGGGATTTATAAAAACCGCGCAAAACGTGAAGCGACTGCAATTGAGGCCACTATTACCAGAGAATATTTTGTATTGAATGCGAAAGCTGAATACTCCATTATCCCGCAAACATTATCTGTTTTTGTTCAGGCAGATAACCTGGGTAATACAAAATACAGCGATTTGCTCGGATCAAAAATGCCAGGAAGATGGCTGATGGGCGGTCTGAAATACAATTTTACCAGATAATTTTTTCCAGAAAATAGTGAGCCGCGGGATTGTTCTTTCAATAGAATGATCCCGCGGTTTCTTTTTAAATCAATCTTTAATTCTGCTATATGCGTACGTTTAAAAACCATTATATTAAGCTGAAATAATTTTCTATGCTACGTCTGGCCCTCGTGTTCTCACTTCTTTCTGCACTCATTTCGCATGGAAATGCCGTTTCAGATTGTGTAAAACCGGCTAAAATGAATGTTTATTTTTTAAGTGGACTCGGCGCAGACAAAAGAGTTTTCAGCAAGTTAAATCTGGACGATCGCTTTGAGGTTCATTACATTGACTGGATTCCGCCGAAGAAAAAGGAAGCGCTTCATGAGTATGCCGCCCGGTTAACCGCGCAAATGGATACCACAAAACCTTTTCAGCTTGTCGGACTTTCTTTTGGGGGAATTATCGCATCCGAACTTTCAGAAATTGCCCGTCCCGAACAAATTATACTTATTTCAAGTACGCCAACGAACATACCAATTTCCAAATTCAACCGTGGATTAATCAAATTTCTACTATTCAGTCCGTTGGCAGCCCCGATTCTGAAATCTGCAAATTCATTTACTTACAAATATTTTGGTGCCGATACTCCCGAACTCAAAACACTTTTAAAACAAATTCTTCACGACACAGACAGCAAGTTTTTGAAATGGGCTTTGACGCGTATGAGCGAATGGAATCACCCGGACAAAGTCGAAAATCTCTACCATATCCACGGCTCCGCTGACCGGCTGATACCTCTCAAAATCGTTAAGCCAGATAATGTTATTGAAGGTGGCGGACATTTGATGGTTTATGCACAACACGAAGACATTTCAAGAATTTTGAATGAGCAACTGGCTCGTAAATTGAAATAAAGTACTTTTTTCAATTTTTATAAATTAATTTCTCCTTCTCACCCAACCTCGCTCCTGCTGTTTGTAGTTTATTTTATTGACAACGAAGGCTTGTCATTAATCTCTTTAACTTCACTACAAATAGTCATGAAACAAGGAAAACTCGTAATCGGAATTATTTTGCTCGTGCTTTTGCAGCTGGCAGCCTGCGAAAGAAACAACGTTGATGTTGCTGCCGATAAGGCCAAATCCTTCAAGTTAAGCGGTATCGAAGCGTCCAGAGAAACAAATATAAAACGCAAAGAACCTGTCATTTTTTCACTTAACAGCGAATTACCAGCCAGCAGGTATCGCTGGAAAGTGTTGCCAAATGAATATGTTTTCATTAACAAAGGGGCAGAAAACACAACGGTTATTTTCGACAAAGCCGGCACTTACACTGTTGTTGCACAAGACAGTATCACCCTGGATTCGGTTTTCATCAACGTTTCGGTTGGAAACGAAATTTATCAGGATACATTAGAGCCCATCACAGCGGATGATATAATCAGCCTCACGCCAGTTACCTATGCGGACTCCGCATTTCATCTTGACTTCACCGCGCTATCGAAAAACGACTATCCATGTTCAAATAATTCTTTGACTTATTCACTGGGCAAAACCGGCAATACTTATCAGATTAATTTCAGTGGAGTGACAATTCCGGCAAATTGTTCAGGAGAAAAGTCAAAATCGAAAAGTAAGATCGTCTTTAATTGGCTTATTGAAGAGAATGTAACCTATGGTTTAGAAATCACCTTAAACGGAAAAACTTACCTGGGGTCGTTTTTGAGAAAAGGAGAAAAATATCAATTTACCTGGCCGCATACTGCCGGTGTAATCCTGACAACAACATCACTGTAAGAGCACCTAACAAAATGAGTAAACGAATGCCGGCAATAAGGTAAATGCCGGCATTTAGCGCATAAGATTGGAGAACTTAAAGGAAATATTAGCCGGTTGTAAACGCAAAGAGCGACAAAGCCAGGAAAAATTGTACCGACAGTTTTATCCTGTGCTTTTCGCGTTGTGCAAAATTTCTTTGAGGATAAGCACGACATTGTCACAGCCTTAAATAATGGTATGATGAAGGTGTTTAAAAATATTGATCAGTATGACGAAGCAAAAGGAGAATTTTTTAACTGGATGTATACCACTGTAAGAAACGCCGCCCTGACTTTGTTGAGAGACAAGAAAACACAAGCTTTTGACTATGATGAGATTGATGAAAATATGTTTTTTGAATCAAATGAAAATCCGTTCAAAGAATTGGAATATCATGATATTGAAGTCTATTTAAATCAATTACCTATGGCAACACGGCGCGTTTGCTGTCTTTTTTATCTGGATGGATTTTCGGTGAAAGAAATCGCAGAATCGCTGGCAATTAGTGATGGAACTGCAAAATGGCATCTGAGCGAGAGCCGCAACAGGTTAAGAGCTATTTTCGAAAAGACACTGTAAGGGGCCGTGAGCAAGAAAAATATACATATAAAAAAGTACCTCAAAGGGAATTTACCTGAACCTGAAGTTCAGGCGGATGACGCATGGGCGAAAATGGATGATATGTTAGGCGTTAATTCAGTCCCTGAAACACAAATTTCAACTGTCAATAAATTAAAATTTCTGCTTAAAGGCGGACTGGGAATTGTCACAGCAGTAGGGATTGCCACGTCGATTTGGTTTTTGGTGCCAGAAGACAAGTCGAAAAATTTAGTGAAGCAGAACAAGGAAAACAGCTTGCCCCGCTCGAATGCTGTTCAAAGCTTACCTGAGAATACGCACAAAGAACTTAGTTCCACCGCAAACGAACAGCAAATAGACAGTTTACAATATTCTCAAATTTTAGAAGAAAAAAAGGAAAGAAAATTGGGCTTAGAAAATTCTGAAAGACTGACCATAACAGATAATGCCAGTAATATTTCGCAAGAATCGGCGTATTCAAAAACAGATTCCGGGTATCATGGGCTTAGTCAAAAACGAAATAACGGAGAGATCAATGTCTCAGAAACAGAATTCAATAAATCTTCTGCACGTATTAAAGCTGAATCGGAAGTAAATCGTGGACATTCAAAAAAAACAGATGAATATTCAGGTGTAACAGAAAAGTTGAAAATAAAACTACAAGAGGACAACGAAACAAACAACCTTTCAGCTCAGGAAATGAGTCAGAGAAAATCAATATTACTTCAGAAAACAGATTCCTACTTTCAGCTAAAACGTTAGTTTCCAAACCTCTTCATTTTAATAATTCAGCAATAAAACAAACCAGGCTGGTTTCTTACTCTCAGTCTGATTCAGCACAAAATCAAAAATCCAGCAAAGAGAAAAAGTCATTGTTGGAAACATTGCACGCAGGGTTGGAATGGAATGCTTCATCCCCGTTTAATAGTACAAAATATATTTTGAAAGGAGCTGACAGTACAAGTAAACCGTATTTACTACTCATTCCAGGGATATGGATAAGTAAGGATATTACTGAAAATCAACTGGTCAGGCTAAGTTTTTATGCAAACCAGCCTTTTTACGGAGGACTTAAAAGAGTTCAGCGTATTGGTGCCGATTCTGCACTTTTTCATAATAATATTAATTTGATTAAAGCAACAGGTGTCAATCTGGCATTGCAGTATGAGTATCGCTTTTTTCAAAAAATATTGGCTTCGGCCGGGTTCTCTTACAGTCCGCTTCGAAAAGCACTGGCACAGGATGATTACGAAAATTATCAGGGAATCATTATTCACGGACCAAAACTCATCCTAAACAAACAAAACATAAGTCAATACATCAATACAGATTTGTTTTTGTTTAAAACGGGTTTAACTTTTACACCTGGCCGATATCAGTTCGGGGCCAATATGCTCATACCACTTTCAAATCTATCCCTGACACCAACCTCTTCGCTAAGAACCTTAAACGGCCAATTCTTTTTCAGGTTTACCATCAAATAAAATGAGCTATGTATTTTAATTTGGATACAATCCTACGTATCAATAGCTTTGTGACTTATTAAGACTAATTACACGTTACAGAAAAAGTTAACCCTAAATCCTGACGATTTCATGGTTTACCTTTCCTTTCCATATTTAGGTTCATAGCTGAATATGGGATTCGTGTCAGAAGTTGCAGTATTATCAAATCATTCACCATGAAGAAAGTCATACATTTTCTCCACCTATGGCTCGGGCTGGGTTCGGGGCTTATCGTTTTTATTCTTGCTGTTACGGGCTGCATTTATGCTTTCCAGGAAGAAATTCAAAACGCGACACAATCATACCGGTATGTCGAGCCTCAGAAAAAACCGTTTCTGCCACCTTCCGAATTCAGAGTGATCGCGGAGAAAGCGTTGCCAAATAAAAAAATCCACAGCGTCCAGTATGCTGATTCCAAAACCGCGGCTGTCATTACTTATTTCAGTTTTGAGCCCGAGGAATATTATTATCTGGTGTATGCCAATCCTTATACCGGTGAAGTGCTTAAAGTCAAGAATATGGATAGCGATTTCTTCCGTTTTATCCTGATGGGACATTATTATTTGTGGCTTCCTCCAACGATCGGTCAGCCGATTGCTGCTTCTGCTACGCTTATTTTTGCGTTCATGCTGCTTTCCGGTCTGGTACTTTGGTGGCCAAAAAACAAAGCAGCTTTAAAACAACGGTTTAAAGTAAAATGGGACGCACAATGGAGACGCAAAAATTATGACTTACATAATGTTTTAGGTTTTTACACAATTCCGATAGCCTTAATTATTGCCGCAACAGGTTTGATAATGGGTTTCCAATGGTTTTCAAAAAGTGTTTACTGGGCAACTTCCGGAGGAGAAACATTGACGCCGTTTTATGAAGTTGAATCAAAAGGGCAACCGGGTGTAATGGGTGAAATTCCTGTCTTAGATATTCTCTGGAAAAAAACCGTCGCAGAAAATCCTCAGGCGCAAACCATTGAAATGCACTTTCCTGAAACACCAAAGTCGACGATTGCAGCAGTGACAAACCCGATTGCGGGAACATTCTGGAAATGTGACTACATCTATTACGACCAATACACGATGAAACAGCTTCCGGTAACGCACAATTTTGGACGTTATCACGAGAAACTAACGCTGGCAAATAAAATCATGAGGATGAACTATGATATTCACATCGGAGCTATCATCGGCTTGCCTGGAAAAATATTAGCTTTCATCATCTCCTTTATCACCGCTAGTTTACCAGTGACCGGATTTATTATCTGGTGGGGAAGAAACAAAAAAGACAAAAAGACGAAGGTAAGAACCGGAGTAAAAAAAGAATTGGTAAAGAATTAAAGGTTAAACGTAGGATTCTGGAAGTTTTGCGTTTAAATCATATCAAAGAATGCTACAAAGAACGAATAGTGAGAACCCGGATTTTACCAGATTAACGGGAGAACTGGATATTGAACTGTGCAGAATTTACAATACAAATCCGGAAGATTATGAGGAATATAACCGGATAACCAATCTTCCGACAGTCGTGCTGGCTTATGAAAATGATGAAGCAGTCGGTTGCGGTTGTTTCAAAATTGTTGACGAAAAAACGATCGAAATAAAGCGCATGTTTATTCAAAACGATTTTCGGGGAAAGGGAATTGCATCCCTGATTTTAGCAGAACTGGAAGCGTGGGCAAGAGAAACCGGATACTCCGAGGCGATCCTTGAAACTGGAAAGGGCCAGCCAAATGCCATAAAACTGTATCAGAAATATGGTTACGAAATCACTGAAAACTATAATCAGTATGACGATCTGGAAATCAGTGTCTGCCTGAGAAAAGAGTTATAGCCAACAAAAAATGCGTGATATCACCAGACATCACGCATTTGATAAAAGTTTTTATTTCCTAAGTCAGACTGACGAATTGATTGATACTTACCTTGGCTTTCAATTCATGCAATAAGCTGAACAATCCAAAAAACGTCCGGTTAATATAGATAAAATGTTTTGAACCGCGGTTCACATTCATTTTTCTCAGATTCTTGTCATTCGCATATTTTTCTCCCAGCTCAACCAGTTTTCCGAAGAAAACTTCATCTGCAAAGTCAAATGTTTCGGACTGAAAAGGTTGCGTGAACAAAGTCAGGATTTCATGGAAAAGCTTGGAAAAATAAGCAGTTTCCTCAGGAGTGTCCTTATCCGTAAGAATTTCCAGTTCAAATAAACGGCTCCTGAAAATTTCAGGATCATCCATATTTTCCTTCTCAGCCAACTCAAAATACGGCGTGTAAAAATCCTCCGGAATTTCCTTCATGCAACCAAAATCAATTGCAATCAGGTTATTATCCTTATCGACCAGAAAATTACCAGGATGCGGATCCGCATGTACTTTTCTCAATTGATGTACCTGGAACATATAAAAATCCCAAAGCGCCTGCCCGATTTTATTTAAAGATTCCTGAGAAGCGTTTGTTTTAACAAATTCCGACAAATGAATTCCTGTCATCCAATCCATCGTGATCACGCGTTCGCATGAAAACTCTTCGTAATATTTCGGAAAAACAAGATTTGGAATATGCTGACAAGCTTCGGCGATTTCTTTGCTTTGTGCTATTTCCAAAATGTAATTTGTCTCCTCAGTCAGCTTGGTTTCAACCTCCTTGAAGTACTTATCCGAGTCCTTGCTCTGAATGTTGAACATCTTCATAGCAATTGGTTTCACCAGTGCCAGATCCGACGTAATACTTTCAGCAACACCGGGATATTGGATCTTCACAGCGAGTTCTTTTCCGTTGGCCGTAGCCTTATGAACCTGACCAATACTGGCCGCATTGATCGCATTTGGATTGAACGTATCAAACAGGTCTAACGGTGATTTGCCAAAATATTTTCTGAACGTTTTGATCACCAGCGGAGCCGATAACGGCGGGACAGAAAACTGCGACAAAGAGAATTTTTCAACATATGCCTGAGGCATAAAACTCTTTTCCATACTCAGCATCTGCGCCAATTTCAATGCACTGCCTTTCAGATTTTTCAATCCGTCATAGATATCCTCTGCGTTATTTGTATTCAGATTATCCCGCGCAGATTCAGGATTCGTTATTTTTTCACCGTAATATTTTAAATAATTACCCCCGATTTTTACACCGGTCGAAATCAATTTTGATGCACGTTGAATTTTCGAAGTAGGTATGCTGTCTATTGTTTCCATTAACTACCTCAATTTTTCTTTAATTAAAAATTTACCAAAATCAAGCACGCTTTCCAAAGGTGTCGTATCGATCAGATCGAACGTTGCACGAAGAGATTTCTCGATAAAAAGATCGGTTTTCTCAAACGCGACAGATTCATCGTCCAGCCAGAATTTTAATGTAACTAAAAGCTGTATCCACGCGCCTTCTTCCAGACTGCTTTGCTGTACTTTTTGAATCCGTTCACTTTTTACTTTCAAATAACCCTGGCTTATTTCGCCGATGAAGTGTTTAAAATGCGACCTTAGTTCTTTCAATTTCAGTAAGCCATTCAGTTTGCTTCGATCGCTTTTTAGTGCAAAAACAACATAACTTCTGTTGGCTGTCAAAATTTCGAAAAAGGTATAGTAATAAGTGAGCAGCTTGTCCTTGAAACCAAGCACATCAACATCTGCGCTTTTGTTGATCAGTTCGACAGTCAGCCTGTGAAAACTAACAAAAACGGATTTTTCGATCGCTTCGATTGATGAGAAGTAGGTGTAAAATTCCTTTTCTACAATTCCATTCCTTTTACAGAATAAATAAACAGACTTAGGATTCTCGTTATGTTCCAGACAGTAATGAATGTACATTTCTGTTATACTGGCCGCTGTTATTTCTTTAATCTTTGTTGCCATCTTTTTTGAATTAGCACATCTACACGATGTTTTCCATTAAATTTAAACGAAAAAAAGTATACTATTCTTATTCTCTGATCTTTAAGAGGGCGAAAATCCCGCATTACGTTCAGCGAAGATTTTCCAATTTCAAACACAATCAACAACTAAGTTTTTAAATCAACAGCTCTCAAACCACTCCTATGCGTTTTAAAGATTTGGTAAGAATAATTTCGGTATGCTGCCTATTTGCTAACACAATTGGCTTGATTTTCATTACAGATTGGCTTCAAAAAGTTTTTGTAAAATGGCAACAGGCGATCTCCTTAGGTCTTGTCATAATCGTTATCGAATGCCTACTTTTCTACAAACTGTTAAAACCATTCTCAGCAGAAATTTCTTACCGGAAGTTATTCTCTTTCAGGAAATTATTCACTGCAATAGTGATGGGATTTGTCGTATGGACGCTTTTACAGCTATGGACACAGCGGACTTTCAATACCGGCATTGAATTTCCGGATCAATCGAAGATCATCAGGTACAGTCTGGTTTTTCTGTTCAACTCCTTCCCAAATGCACTTATTGAAGAATTTATATTTCGGTTTTTGCCCGTTCATTATGCTGAAAAAAAAGGATTTTCACGGCAACCGCTCATCGGGCTTGGTATCGCCGCTTCGATTGTTTTCAGCCTTTCGCATGTTTCAGTTTATGTGCTCCGGGATCATACAGACTGGGCAAGTATGCCAGCTATTTTGTTAAGCGCTTTCTTTTATGGAATGGTGTATTTTTTTATCTACATAATCACCGGAAATATTTTCTTCACAGCATTTATTCATGCTTTCGGAAACAATCACCTGCTTCTGATCAATACACCTGGCTTCGAAGCTTTCTACTTCTACACATTCATTTTTGTAACTTTACTCTGGTATGCCGGGAAGACGTTCAGCAAAAGTTTCCAGTAGACTACCAGGAGTTTGTGAGTATGATCTTCCCAATATGATCGCTGCTTTCCATCAATTCATGCGCTTTTGCAGCTTCCGACAGAGGAAATGTGCGAAAAATAACGGGCTTAAATTTACCTGCCTCCATAAGTGGCCAGACATTCTTTAGAATCTCTTTTGTCAATGCAGCTTTAAAATTCACGTCCCGGTTACGAAGCGTACTGCCCGTCACCGTTAGCCTGTTTTTCATAATCAAACTAAAATCTACTTCATCGGCAGGCTGGCCTTCCACGCTTTTCACCTTATTCCCTTTCATCGTATTAATGAAAACAAGGCGCCCTTCAACTTTCAGCAAACGGATATTTTTGGGAATATAATCTCCGCCAATCATATCCAGAATCACATCAACACCATCTGTTTTCAGCACTTCCTCGAAATCCTGATTTTTGTAATTGATACATATATCAGCACCTAAATTGATACAAGCATCACACTTTTCGCCCGAACCCGCCGTAGCAAAAACCCGGCTTCCAAAACCTTTTGCAAGCTGGATCGCTGTAATTCCGATACCGCTACTTCCGCCGTGGACAAGAAAATTTTCACCTTCCGTCAGTTTTCCTCTTTGAAATACATTGTGCCAAACTGTAAAAACGGTCTCAGGCAATGAAGCTGCTTCGACAAAACTAAAATCTCTGGGAACGGGCAGACAATGCGACGCATTAACTACGGCATACTCCGCATATCCTCCGCCCGCTAAAAGTGCGCAAACAGCATCTCCATTTTTCCAAGCCGAGACAGAGGAACCACATTTTTCGATTTTACCGGCGACTTCCAGACCCGGAATATCCTGAGGAGCTCCCGCCGGCGGCGGATAGTTCCCTTTCCGCTGAAAAACATCGGGACGGTTCACACCCGCTGCATAAATCTTTATCAATACCTCATCCTCTTTCAAAACCGGCAAGGTACGCTCTTCAATAACCAAAACCTCCGGCTTCCCGGGGCGCGTAATAACCACTGCTTTCATCATCATATTTACACCATCTAAGACATTTAAGGTTTCATCTCAGAAATATTCGTTCCACAATGAGTGCCCCCCGGAATTCCCATACATGCACAGTTAAAATTTTCATCAAATATTACTAAAAACTTTTCTAAGATGAAACCTTATATGTCTTAGGTGGCAGATCAATAAATGTCCTTCCTAAGGGGTGCAAAAGACAAACTCATTAATTTAGTTTCATCTCAGAAGTACTCGTTCCACAATGAGTGCCCCCCGGAATTCCCATACATGCACAGTTAAAATTTTCATCAAATATCACCATCAACTTTTCTAAGATGAAACCTTATATGTCTTAGGTGGTAGATCAATAAATGTCCTTCCCAAATGGTGCAAAAGACAAACTCATTAATTTAAAATGTTGCTTTGCGAAAGGCAGGCCAATGATGGTTATCGCCAGTAAGATACCGAAAATGAGATGTGTCAGCGCGATCCATATTCCTCCCAGAAAAATCCAGATGATATTGAAAAGTGTAGATAAACAACCGGTCTCACCCGGAACCTCCCGTACCTCACGACCGAATGGCATAAGCGTAAATATCCCGATTTTGAAACATTGAATTCCGAACGGAATACCGATAATAGTAGCACAAAGGATCAGTCCTGATAGAAAATATTCTATGGCAACAAAAAGTCCGCCAAAGATAAGCCAGATAATATTTCCGATTAAATTCATAGAATGCCACTAGATAAGTTAGAAAAATGTTTCTTTTTTTTTATTGTTTAAACTCCGTATTCTTGCAATTATATCACCCTCTGCGAATTCACCCGTGAATAAAATTTATAATTCAATACTACAAAAATTCACACCTTACAGGATATTAATTCTATTTTCAGTCTTATTATTTTTACCAAAGGCATTAATTGAAAGTCCATCCGGTGGAGTAGATCCATCCTGGAAAATCAGTATCAACATGGCCATTCATCAAGGCCTGATATTCGGAAAAGACTGGGTTTTCACTTACGGCCCACTCGGTTTTTTAAGCACCCGTGTGCCCACCTATATTGGTATAACCCCGCTGCTATTTTACGATATTTTTACTGCTTGTGTACTGATTTATATTCTACGCTATACTTTCAAAGAATTAAATAATACAGCCAAATGGTTTGTGGTGCCTTATCTTATTATGATGAGCACCCACAATTCAGAAACTACATTTCAATTATTCACTTTCTTTATTTTTCTTGTTTTTCATCATTACAGGACAAAAAACCTGATCTCACTGGCACTCGCGACCGGAATTTCTGTACTGATATTCTTTATCAAGTTAAACCTGGGAATTGTAGCGTCCCTGATTCTGTACTGCTACTTGTTTCTCACTGTTTTTACGGATAAGAAATCATGGATAAAAATGCTTCCGTTCTTGGGTTTTCATGTAGCGGCTACCTTGCTGCTGGGGCAAGTCTTCCACGTTGATCTTGTCAATTATGTTAAGGGCGCGCTGAGTATCATCAATAATTATAACGATGCAATGTTCAGCGTAGACTTCATCAATTTAACGGCAAGATACGCTTATTTTAATATGGCGATTGCTTCTGTCATTATTATCGCGCTGGCCGTTTTTTTTGTCTATTCATTGCCGACAATACTGAAAAGCCGCTCTGATATTTTTGTTTTACTGGTGATGCTTTTCGCCTGGTACCTTGGGTTTAAACAAGGGTTTACGCGTTTTGGATTTGCGGGTATGTCTTATCCATTTTTTTACGGATCGCTTTTTGTCGGGATCGCCTATCTTTTTATCGAAAACGCAATTCTAAAGAAGCGTCTTGGCGATGTCTTTATGGTATTTCTTTTTGTCTCACCATTTGTAAGTACAGGATTGGGTTTCTCATTCAATAAAATAACGATCCCCTATCAGGATGTTTTGTTCACAAATCTCCCTTTTCAACAAAAGGTTAGTGATCAGAAAAACAGGATCGAATATCATATTGACTCCGAGATTACGAAATCTTTTAAAGGAAAAACGGTAGATGTTGTGCCTTACGAAATTGCATATACTTTCTTCAATGATCTGCATTACAATCCGCGACCGGCAATTCAGTCGTATCAGGCGTATAATAATTATTTAACAAGCCTTAATTACGATAAATATCTTTCGCCGACAGCACCGGATTACGTGTTATATACGACTGTCGGCCCGACAGATGTGCAGCGTTATAATTTTTGGGGTGACTCGAAAACCACGCTGGCGATGCTTCAAAACTATGATTATGACACCACAACGGTAAGTAAGGATACGCTTCAAATTGTCAAAAAACGTGAAAAAAGTCTTCAAATCGTAAAATCGGATCCGAAAGATCTTGCCTTCAAACTCGGTGAAGAAGTACAGGTTTCAAATCAGAATAAATTAACCTGGATAGAAATTAAAGTGAATTATTCGCTTTGGGGAAAGCTCATGAGAGTCCTTGTGCAACCTCCGGTTTTACGCGTTAAAGCGACTTACGAAGATGGAACGACAGAAGTTTTCAAGGCTATTATTTCCGAAATTGAAGCTGGAATATTTCTTAAAAAACTCCAATCCAACCCTGAGGCCGAGCACTTTTTCAGAACGAGGGGACAAAATAAATCCATAACGAAGTTGCAGTTCTTACAAAATCACGCTGGGTTTCAGGATGAAATTACAGCACATCTTTACGACGTCTCATTTCAATAATCAGTGGATTTTTTGAGATTTATAAAGCTCCTTTTTTAATTTCTTTGACAGCATAATCAACGGCTCTTGCAGTCAGGGCCATATACAGTAGAGACGGACTTTGATTGCCGGTACTGGTCATGCAGGCGCCATCCGTTACGAAGACATTTTTACAGGTATGCAGCTGATTCCACTCATTCAACATTGACGTTTTGGGATCTTTACCCATCCGGCACCCACCCATTTCATGAATATCCAGTCCCGGAGCTTGCTTGTTATCGTGCTGCAAAATATTTTTACATCCTGATTTTTCAAGCATTTCAGTACTTTCTTTGAGAAAATCACGGATCATTTTTTCGTCATTGTCATCGTATCCAACCGAGGTAACAAGCAAAGGGATTCCCCACTGATCCTTCTTATCCTTGCTCAAAGTCACCTGATTAGCCGCTTTGGGAATAGTTTCGCCTTGCATATACATATACACTTTCCATGCGCCGGGTTTGCTCATGTTTTCTTTGAGTTTTTGTCCAGTTTCCGTCTGAGCAGCCGCATTTCCCCGCGTTCGGTACGCGCCCATGAACGTTGTGAAACCGCCAAAATAATCTGTATCCTGATTATGCAAATTTCGATAATTGGCCAGAATAGGTTCGGTTGGATTTCTACCGAAGTAATATTTGTCTTCAAAACCATCCATATCCGCAGACACGGATGCGCGATAATTGTGAAAAGCAACGTATTTACCCAAAACACCGCTGTCATTTCCAAGTCCGTCAGGAAAGCGGTTTGATGTAGAATTGAGTAAAACAAGATTGCTGTTTAATGCAGATGCATTCAGAAAAATGATGCGTGCTTTAAATTCATGTACTTCTTTTGTGTCTGCATCAATAATTTTTACACCGCCCGCCTTCCCTGATTTTTCATCGTAAGTTATAGAATGCACAACTGAATGTGGCCTTACCGTTAAATTTCCAGTTTTCGCCGCCCAGGGCAAAGTTGAACTTACTGAGCTGAAATAACCTCCATACGGACAGCCGCGCATACACAAGTTTCTCGCCTGACAACCTCCTCTGCCTTGTTCCAGATGGATTTCCTTCGGCTTTGTCAAATGTGCCCACCGCGCATGAACCAAATGCCGGTCTTTGTAATTTTCACTGATTTTCTGCTGAACGACCTGCTGAACACAATTCAATTCAAATGGAGGAAGATATTCTCCGTCGGGCATCGATTCGAGCCCATCCCTATTGCCACAAACGCCAATAAATTCTTCCACATGCGAGTACCACGGTGCGACATCTTTATAACCAATCGGCCAGCCAGTTCCATATCCAAAACGTTCGGGAGCAGTAAATTCAAACTCACTCCAACGCTGACAGGCCCGGCCCCAGGTTAGCGATTTTCCTCCAACCTGATAGCCCCGGATCCAGTCAAACGGCTTTTCCTGCACATAAGGATGGTCTTTATCCTGCACAAAGAAATGTTTCGTATCATCTCCGAAACCGGCAGCTTTCGTGATTAAAGGGTTAGCATCCAGAAACTTTTTAGTCAGGCTTCCACGATGTTCAAAGTCCCACGGATTTAAATGTGCGGTTGGATAATCTTTGTTATGCTCGACATTTCTTCCCCGCTCAAGTACCAGCGTTTTCATTCCCTTTTCACAGAGTTCTTTTGCCGCCCAACCGCCGCTGATCCCCGAGCCGATTACGATGGCATCAAAAGTATTTTCATTTTTTAGCATACCGGATATCGGAAAAATCAGTTGAAAAATTCAAAAAGTGAAGACGATCTGTCAAGCTTTGAGGCGGCGTCTTCATCTACAAAAACATAAGCATTTGTATGAGACCGGACGATCGTCCCCGGGATTTCGTTGCTGATCGGACACTCTAGAACATCGGCCAGAATCGCCGATTTTTTTTCTCCTGAAACAATCAGGACAGTCATTTTCGATTCCATAAAATGCTGCAAACCAAGTGTGATACCACCCGATAGTTCCGTAGATTTTTCAAAATATTTTTGGGCAACCTTCACGGTTACCAGATCCAGTTCAGCCAGATGTGAATATAATGAGAAGTCAGTACCAGGTTCATTCAAACCAATATGTCCGTTCATTCCCAAGCCAACCATCATCAGATCAATAGGACCATTTTCTTCGATATACTGATCCATTCTCCGGCATTCCCTTTCCAGATCCTCTGCCATACCGTCAAAGAAAAAAATTTGCTCCTCCCTGATTTTTAGCGGTTTGAAAAACCTGGAATACATAAAATGCTTGCAGCTTCCCTCGTCCTTTTCATTCATACCGATCCATTCGTCCAGTCCAACGAAACGACATTGATCAAAGTCGACTCGATTTTCGTTTCCATATCGAACCAGATATTCCAGCACAGTCAAGGGTGATTCCCCGGAGGGGAAACACAAAATAGAATCAGGTTTTTGTTGAATCTGCGAGACAACGAGATCCGCTGCTGCCCTGGACATCGCGTCTTTTGTAGAATATATTTTTAGCTTCATGAAATCAACTTTACGAACAAAAGAGCATACAGAAATTTGTTACTATTTATTCTTTATAAAAGTCAATTCCAAACACTAGTTACTTGCAGCCTCTTCTTTCCAGTTATTTATTTTCAGTTTTTTAAAAAACTCTTCTTCCTCCAGCTCCAAAACTTCTCCAGGTTTTAAATCACCCAAAACAAGGTCTTCGATAGAAGTCCGGATCAGCCGTTTACATTTATGTCCCGCAGCACAAACCATTTTCCTTACCTGATGATACTTACCTTCTGTCATTGTAATTTTCAACCAGCTATGCGGGATGTCTTCCCGCTCCGGAGAAAGTTTGATTAGTCCTTCCGGTTTTTCAATAATCTCCACCTCACAAGGAGTTGTGACCCAATAAACATTTCCTTTAATCAGAATAGGAATACCAGTCCTCAGCAGCGTAAGCTTTTCTTCGCTGACGACATTTTTTACGTGTACTACGTAAGTTCGGGAATGCGATATTTCGCCCTGGAATAATAAACGTGTAACTTTTTTATTTGTAGTTAAAATCAATAGCCCTTCCGAATGACTATCGAGGCGCCCAATCGCGTGCGTTCCTTCCGGAAAATCAAACTTGATATCACCTAACAAACCTACATTATCAGGGCTGATAAATTGGGATACCATGTTTGCGGGTTTGTTCAGAATGAAGTAACGATGTTTGGTTTGCGTCATGAATGGGCTAAAATGAAGTATTGCTTATCAGATTAAACTCAAAGATTGTTCATTTTTGCCAGAAAACAGGAGATCCCTTTCCCATATCCTTCAATTTTTAACCATATTGAAGGGTATTTTCTCCAATATTTTTCCTTAATCTCAAACCTTCCTGTTACATCAAATGCACCGCCTAATTTGTATACTTGCGACTTGGCTAAATGCATTTTTACATTTATTCTTTCAGTGCAATGAATTGGGAAAAATTACTCTCGGCGAAACGCTGGGGCAGCGAAGACAAAAACATCGAAGACCAGGCCGAAGCCCGATCCGAATTTCAACGGGATTATGACCGCCTGATATTTTCTTCGCCCTTTCGAAGGCTGCAAAATAAAACTCAGGTATTCCCTTTACCAGGCAGTATCTTTGTTCATAACCGACTGACTCATAGCCTGGAAGTTGCCAGCGTTGGAAGATCTTTGGGAAGGATTTTTTACAATCGCCTGAAAAAAAGCAGACCCGATTTGGACGAAGAACTTCCATTGATCAGTGAAATCGGAAACATTGTGGCGGCGGCTTGTCTGGCACATGATCTTGGAAATCCGGCTTTCGGACATTCCGGGGAAGCGGCGATTTCTTACTATTTTACAAATGGCGACGGACTCATTTACAAGGATAAGGTCACCAAAGCTCAATGGGAAGATCTTACGCATTTTGAAGGAAATGCCAACGCTTTCAGGATTTTGACACATCCTTATGCAGGAAAAGGTTACGGAAGTTTTGCCCTGACCTATTCAACATTGGCCTCCATCGCCAAATATCCCTGCGAATCTCTTGCAGGCCATGACAAATCGAAAATTTTTAGAAAAAAATATGGTTTCTTCCAATCCGAACAGGCTGGTTTTGAGAAAATTGCAAATGAACTTGGGTTGACAAAAGTCGAAGACAACTTATTGATTTACAAGCGACATCCCATTGTTTATCTTGTAGAGGCAGCTGACGATATTTGTTACAGCATAATTGATCTGGAAGATGCACACCGGTTAAAAATCTTGTCCTACCGGGATGTTGAAGATCTGCTTTTACCGTTGTCAAATGATCCAAAAATGGCTGAACGTCTGGCAGAAATTGAAGACGATGATGCAAAAATCAGCTTTTTACGCGCCAAATCGATCAATACGCTGATCGGCCAATGTTCGGAGCTTTTTTACAAAGAACAGGAGCCGATTTTGGCAGGAGATTTCAATCATTCCCTGATTGACCAGATAAACGAACCGTACCGCACGGTAATGAAAAATATTGAAGCAATTTCGGTTAAGAAAATTTACAATTATTCTTCTGTCGTACAAATTGAAGTAGCGGGTTATAAGGTAATGGGCGGGTTGTTGGAAGAATTCATACCGGCGTATCTTAATAATGATTCGCATTATTCTAAAAAGCTGGTGGAATTAATACCAAAACAATTTATCACAAACGCGACGGATGAGTACTCAAAAATCCAGACTGTGCTTGATTTTGTCTCGGGGATGACGGATTTATATGCCGTAGAATTATTTCGAAAAATCAAGGGAATTTCCTTTCCATCGATCAGTTAAAAATCAACTTCAATTTGTAACCAAAAGTGAGAAATTTCATTACATATTTATTTTCAAACAGCTTGAAAACTTTCGTTATCTTGTATCCCTAATCAGGTTTAAAGCGCATTTACTCAACATGAAAATTGAACAGCTGATCTACTCCGGTGGACATTCCCTCCATGCATTTGCTATAACCCCGCACCTGATCTTTGCTTTCGGACACAGGGAAATTCTTGAAAATGATATCCTCACAAAAGAGCTTATAAAAAATTATCCTGACGCTGTTTTCACGGGCTGCTCAACGTCCGGCGAGATTATGGGCGAATCCGTTAGTGACGGCAAGGTCATCGTTACTGCCATTGAATTCGAAACGTCTAAAATTGAATCGGCAAAAGTATCGTTAAAAGATATCGGATTTAATAGTTTCGAGGCTGGGAAAAAGCTCGTTTCGCAATTTTCAGTTGATGGTTTAAAACACGTTTTCGTTGTTTCGGACGGCTTGAAAGTGAACGGAACTGATCTTGTAAAAGGAATATCCGAAGAACTGCCCGACGATGTTACACTCACAGGCGGGCTTGCAGGCGACGGACCTCATTTTTCCAAAACGATTATTATTGAGCCCGATGGCACGGTTGCTACCGAAAGCGTTGCTGCCATCGCTTTCTACGGAGAATCTTTACAGATCGGTTTTGGCTCGCGCGGCGGCTGGGACAGCTTTGGATTGGATCGTCTGGTTACCCGATCTGAAGAAAATGTTTTATTTGAAATCGACGGGCAACCGGCCCTGGATCTTTACAAATCCTTTCTGGGCGACAAAGCAAAAGATCTTCCCTCTTCAGGCCTTTTATTTCCATTAAGTATGCGGGACAGCGAAGATCGTGCTCCCGTAGTTCGTACCATTCTGGGCATCAATGAAGAAGAAAAAAGTCTGACATTCGCCGGTGATATTCCGGAAGGTTCTTTCGTAAGGTTGATGAAAGCCAACACCGACAGACTTATTAACGGCGCGGAAGAAGCGGCCGTTGTTGCCCGGAATGGAAAAGTAGAGTCTCCCGAATTTGCGCTTCTCGTGAGCTGTGTGGGCAGAAAACTGGTTTTAAAACAAATTGTTGAAGAAGAGGTTGAATGTGTTTCGGAAGTGCTCAACAAACCCGTTATAACTGGTTTTTATTCCTATGGAGAAATTGCACCTTTTAATCAAAATGCACTTTGCGAGCTTCATAACCAGACTATGACCATCACAACTTTCCGTGAATCCTAACTCATGACAGCACCAGAAACAACGGAAATAACCTATCACCGTCTTTTAAAACGTCAGATCCGAAAATCCCTTCCTGCTGAACTGGCTGAAAATCCGGAAATTCTGGAATTTCTTGCTTCTGTCAATCAGGCATATCTTGAATTCCAGGATGATATGGGGCGCGCGGAGCGAATTCTTGAACAAAGTTCATCGGAATTGTTCAAAGCCAACCGGGAACTGATCAAGATTGCCGATGAAAAAACGGAAGAAGCAGCATCAACAAACAGAAGACTTGAAGAAGTAGCCAATAGTATTTCAGAAGTTCTTATTCAATTGAACAAGGAAGGAAATATTATTTATCTCAATAATGCCTGGGAGAAGGTCACCGGCTTTAAAATTTCTGAAAGTTTGAATAAAAACTGGAAGGAATTTCAAATTAGCCCTGACGCTCAGAACCGGCTCGAATTCCTGTTTACCGGTCAGATAAAATCCATCCAGGAAACCTTTATTTTAAAGACCCGGGATAATAATGAAAAGTGGCTCGAACTGACAATGTCGGCTCAGTTATCTCCAAATAATGATATTCTCGGATTCATTGGTACGGTAAGTGATATCACGGCGAGAAAAAAACAAGAAGCGGAAATCAATCGCATGGTCGACTGGTTTAATGAATCCAGTGAAGCAGTTCAGGTTTCGGATGATCAGGGCAAATTACTCTTTATAAATCACGAAGCAGCCCGACGCCTGGGCAAATCCCAGGAAGAAGTTATTGGAACACACATCAGCGGAATTGAAAAAATATTCGAGGACGAAGATAAGTGGCAGGAGCATGTGGAAACGCTGAAAGGAACTTCCAAGATGATCATTAACGGCGTTCATAAACGGGAAGATGGCTCGACGTTTCCGGTGGAAGCCAGTGTCAAATATTATGAAACAGATGGCCAGGGATATGTTCTGGCGTTCATTCGGGACATAACGGAGCGCGTGGAGGCCGAGACTAAATTGAAATCTTACATGCGGGATCTTGAAAGAATCAACGCTGAGCTTGATCAATTCGCCTACGTGGTAAGCCACGATTTGAAAGCTCCGTTACGAGCAATCAATAACTTATCGGAATGGATCGAAGAAGATATTACAGACCTGCTGGAAGGTGATACGAAGGACCAGTTCCGGTTATTACGAGGCCGCGTCCATCGGATGGAAAGCCTGATCAACGGGATTTTGTCCTATTCAAGAGCGGGACGTATTAAAACCAGTAAAGAGAAATTTCTTGTAAAATCCGTTGTAGATGATCTTTGTGAAACATTCAGTTCCAAAAAACCAATCGAATTCAAACTGGAAGGAGATCCGGATTTTGAACTGATATCTGAGAAAATTACACTGATACAGATTCTTCAAAACCTGATTTCAAATGGCATAAAGTATAATGATAAACCAGATATTCAAATCACGATTGGATGGGGAGAAAATAACCGCGAGCCGGAATTTTTCGTCCGGGACAACGGTCCGGGGATAAGCCCTGAATTTCATGAAAAAATATTCGTTATTTTCCAGACTCTGCAATCGCGTGATGAATTTGAAAGTACCGGCGTCGGTTTGGCTATTGTGAAAAAAATTCTGGACGAAAAAGGTGCCAAAATCCGGATTGATTCGACAATGGGGACCGGAACTACCTTTTATTTCACCTGGCCCGCCGTCGAGAAAATTGAAGCCTGAAAGTTACCTGCCTAACCACCTACATTAATTAGTCCCTAACTATAACAGTCTGTACAAATGTCCATTCCAAATCCTATTCCTATGACAATTTTGCTGGTTGAAGATGATGAAGTCGATATCATGAATGTCAAGCGGGCGTTTAAAAAGAATAATATTTCCAATCCGCTCGTCGTTGCACATAATGGAATCGAAGCGCTGGAAATGTTAAGGTCTGCCGAAACGGATGCGCCCAAGCCGAGAATAGTCCTGCTCGATCTGAATATGCCGAAAATGGGAGGAATCGAGTTTTTAAAAGAGATTCGACAGGATCCTGAACTTGCCGCATTATCTGTTTTTGTGATGACAACTTCCAATGAAGACGGCGACAAAATTGATGCCTTCAATCTGAATGTTGCCGGTTATATTTTGAAACCACTTTCCATGGATCGTTTTATTGCAGCCGTTTCTACGCTGAAAAGTTACTGGACACTTTGCGAATACCCTGAATAAGCCCGTAAATACCTCTTCTGGAAATTATATGACACCATTAAATATTCTGTTGGTAGAGGATGATACGATCGACGCCATGGAATTTCAGCGGGCGATTGGAAAATGCAATGTTGAAATTCAGGAAATACGAATTTGTAAATATGCAGAAGAAGCGATAACAGCACTTGAAAAATGGCTCCCAACCTGCATATTTATTGATTATCAACTACCCAAAACCAATGGTTTGGAGTTGTTAAAAAAGATAAAAAAGATCGCGCCCAAATTGCCGGTCATCGTCCTGACGTCTCAGGGCGACGAGCGGATTGCTGTCGAAATGATGAAAGCCGGAGCTATGGAATATTTTCCAAAGGCTGAAATAAATGCAGAAAAGCTCACCAAGACTTTCCATACCATGAGTCAGATGTTTGATGTGGAAAAGGAAAGGGAAACAGCACAAAAAGAACTTGCAGAAAAGGAAGAGTTTATTCAAAAAGTTGCACAGCTTTCTCCAAACATCATTTACGTAATTGATATCGAAAAATGGACCAACATTTTTCACAACCATCAGATTGGAGAAATTTTAGGATACCATACGTCCGAAATAGCATCAGGAGAAGCCTTTTCATTCATTGATTTAATTGATTCACAAGACCTTATACTTTTCAGAAAGCATTATAACCATATCCGGTATAATCTGAAAGACGGTGAAGTGATTGAAAAAGAATTTCGGTTAAAGCATAAAAACTGTTCTGATGTCTGGATTATTACCCGAGAAGTTCCATTTAAAAGAAACGAATCAGGTGAAGTTCAGGAGGTTTTGGGAACGGCGATTGATATTACCAGCCGAAAACTGGCAGAAAAAGAACTGATCAAAGCTAAGAAAGAGGCGGAAGAAGCGGCACGGATCAAGTCTGACTTTTTGTCGACAATGAGCCATGAAATACGCACTCCGATGAATGCGATCATTGGTTTTACTGATTTATTGCTGACCAGTAATTTCTCCGGACAAGATTCGCAATACCTGAATACTATCAAATACTCCGCTGATAACCTGATGGTTATCCTGAACGATATTCTCGATATTTCAAAAATTGAAGCTGGAAAATTTAGTCTCGAAAATTTCGAGTTCGATCTTCGTGAAAAACTTCAGTATCTGTATCAGACATTTGAATTTAAGGCACTCGATAAGGGAATAAAGCTCACATTCGAAATTGACGAGAAAATTCCGGCAATCCTGATCGGAGATGCTTACAGATTGAATCAAATTATGGTGAATCTGATTGGCAATGCACTGAAATTCACTTCCGATGGGTTTGTAAAACTGAAAATAGAAGTCGCCAGGGAACAAGAAGATCTTGTGGATTTAAACATTCAGGTGACAGATTCAGGAATCGGTATTTCGCAGGATAAACTAAGCATGATTTTCGATAGTTTTTCCCAGGCCCATAATAATAACGCAACAAAATATTTCGGAGGAACCGGACTTGGGCTGAGCATTACAAGGAAGATCACTGAACTTATGCAAGGTGAAATTACGGCTGAAAGCGAACTCGGTGCCGGAAGTAAATTTAATGTAAGACTTACTTTCAGGCGAGGTGAAATTCTTCCCGTGAGAAATTCAATACACAATGATATCCCTTTTTCTTTGAAAGGCTATAGTGTTATTGTCGCCGAAGATATCTTAGCTAACCAGTTATTATTGAAACATTTACTAACCAAATGGGAGGCTGATTTTATTATTTGCAACAACGGACAAGAAGTATTGAGCACGTTGCAGCATCGCAGTTTCGATCTTATGCTCATGGATTTACAGATGCCCGTAATGGATGGAATGACAACCATCAAAATTATCCGAAATTCTTTCCGCCATCTCGATTCAGTTCCGATTGTGGCTTTTACAGCAGATACGTTTGCACAAACTACTCAGGTTATTATGGATTGCAAGTTCAACGATTTTGTAACAAAACCATTTAAAATTGACGAGTTAACCAGCGTCATTCGCAAGCAATTGTTGCTATAAATGTCCCATAACTTTCCTGAAAATCACCTTTCGGGGCTAAGATCCAAACCGTAACTTAGATTTGTACTGATGCTAAATTAGATTCCCGACACTTCTACGTTCATTGTGATTGCTACCTTTGGGCAAAATTATTCACCATGACAAAAGTAAAGCTTACCGTTAACAACAATGGATCTCTGAAAGTTGACGGAGATTTTGAGATCGTAGACGCGCAGGGAAATGTGTATGGGTTAGAAGGAAGAACAGTGGTTTCGATCTGCCGCTGCGGACTTTCTGCCAACAAACCGTTCTGCGACGGCTCTCACAAAGGACATTTTGAGCATAATGCGGTTGCATTTAATTTGCCTCCGAAGAAAGTTTAGGTCCCGAAAAAATTCTATTCCCAACCCACTGGTTTTCAAAAGCCAGTGGGTTTTTTATTGGTATGTGTTTTGATACAATTCAATCCGAGGTCATGTGTTTGACGTATGTCATATAAAATAAAACCTAACTAAGCGATCTGTGAATTCTCAAACACGTGTCAGCATTATCATCATTCTCATTCTGGCCGGAGCCTTTTTGTTAACCCTTTCCGGATGTACTTTCCTTGGAAATAAAGCTCATAAAAATATCATTTATGCAAAAGGTGCAGGAGCAATTCCTGATCAGGAACTAAACATTTTCGAACCTAAAAAGCCAAAATCGCCCAAAGATGTTTTGATCTTTATTCATGGAGGCAACTGGAATTCGGGTAAAAAATCGCAGTATAGTCTCATGGGCAGAAATTGGACGAAAAGAGATATCGTTTATGTAATCATTGGTTACCCATTAAGTCCCGCCGCGACTTATAAAGAAATGGCAGAATACTCAGCAAAATCTGTGAAATGGGTGAAAGAAAATATTAACAATTATGGTGGAAATCCTGACAGAATTTTCCTTTCCGGACATTCTGCCGGGGGACATTTAGCTGCTCTTATTTGTACTGATGATCAATACTTTCAAAAATTGGGCATAGCGAATCCTATCAAGGGATTGATTTTAATTGATGCAGCTGGCCTGGATATGTATGGTTATTTACTGGAAGAAAAGTTATCTAACGACAATACTTATCTTAAAACATTCACACCGGATCAAAAAAAATGGAAGGATGCCTCACCCCTTTATCATTTGCATAAAGGAATACCTCCAATGACCGTTTTCAGAGGTGGAAAAACTTATCCTTCTATTGTTTCAAGTAATGAAAAATTTATAAAAGCGATGCAGGAATTTGCTCCCGAAACGCCTTATGAAATATTAAAAAGCAAAAAACATATTCCGATGATTACGCAGTTTTTCAATCCCTGGAACAAGCGCTATAATCAAATTCATCATTTTATGGAAAGTATTGACAGTAAAGGAAGTATCGTGAAAAATTAATTATAATATTTTGTAATAGGATAAATAATTTCAGCTTAAAGTTCGTTTTAGTATCAAATTTTTACTATCTTTGTGATACTAATAATATCATCAACAAACGTTAGAACATTGATATGTCGGAAAGACTTCATGAGAAGCTTGAAATTCTTGCTGATGCGGCCAAGTACGACGTATCGTGTTCATCCAGTGGCAGCAAACGCATTAATCACAACAAAGGATTAGGCGAAGCGACGGGAAGTGGAATCTGTCATACTTACACGGAAGACGGACGCTGCGTTTCGCTTTTAAAAATCCTGCTTACCAATCATTGCATTTTCGATTGTGCTTATTGCGTTACTAGAAAAAGCAACGACATAAAACGAGCCGCCTTCACGGTTCAGGAAGTGGTCGATCTGACTATGAATTTTTACCGCAGAAATTATATTGAAGGACTTTTCCTGAGTTCAGGTATTTTTAAAAATGCCGATTATACAATGGAAAGGCTGGTTTCTGTTGCTAAAAAACTTCGGACGGAAAATAAATTCAACGGTTATATCCATCTCAAAACAATCCCCGGCGCAAGTGACGAGCTTATGCACGAAGCGGGGCTATGGGCTGACCGGCTAAGTGTAAATATTGAAATCCCGACAGAAAGCGGCTTAAAACTTTTAGCTCCTGATAAGAATATAAAGGACATGATCGAGCCAATGACGTACTTAAAAAAGGAGATCATCCGCACGAAAGAAGAGTCGAAAATATTTAAGTCTGCACCGCTTTTTGCACCAGCCGGTCAAAGCACACAAATGATCATTGGCGCCAGTGGTGAATCGGATAAAGATATCATGCACACGGCAAATAAATTCTATAAAGGCTTTAATCTGAAACGGGTTTATTATTCCGGTTATGTGCCCATCAGCAATGATAACAGACTTCCGGGTCTGGGAAGTGCCGTACCGGTTTTAAGAGAAAATCGCCTGTACCAGACGGATTGGCTTATGCGGTTCTATGGATTTCATGTGCAGGAATTACTGAACGATCAATTCCCAAATCTTGATCCCGAAATTGATCCAAAACTTAGCTGGGCGCTCAGAAACATGGCCTTTTTCCCGGTTGATGTGAACACAGCCGATTTGCAATTAATTCTTCGGGTGCCCGGAATCGGCGTTCAATCGGCACAAAAAATCGTTGGAGCCCGACGGTTCAATAAATTGGGATGGGATCATCTTAAAAAAATCGGAATCGCTCTGAACAGAGCAAAATATTTTATAACCTGCAACAGTCCGGTAACCGATCGAAAGGATTACACGGAAGCTAAAATCCGGCAGTTTATCCTCAACGAATCCCGAAGTAAATTCCTTACCAATGGAGGCCAGCAATACAATCTTTTCGGATAAGCCCGTCAACGTTTCGTACGATGGAACCTGGTATGGCCTATTGACTGCGGTTTTCGATGCCTATTCAAAAAAATGGAATGTCACCGGTTTTTCAGTCATTGATCGCGACAGTCAATCTGACTTTTTTGCTGAAAAAGTGGTAGTGGTGACGGATGAAGAGAAAGCACAAAGAGTTTGGCTTGGATTAAAAAAGAAAGTTCCGAAGGAAAATTGCATTCAACTTTATCGCTGTTACTTATCAGAAATCGCCGGCATTGAATTAACCATTTTTTCATGTGCCAAATTTTATTTCTCCGGTTTTGATTCGCCACATCTGGCATATGGAAATCCTGATGTTTTGAAAGTAAATCAAACATCAAAAATGGTATATCGGGAGAAACACAGAATGGAAGCTTTTGTCAGATTTCAGCGCACTGCCGATGATCTGTACTATGCAGGAATTGAGCCAGATTTTAATGTAATCCCTCTTCTGAACGAACATTTTGCTGAGCGTTATGCAGATCAGAACTGGCTGATTTATGATATAAAACGGAAGTACGGAATTTATTATGATCAGGATAAAGTCGAGGAAATCACATTAGATTTTTCCAATGATGCAGGAGCGAAAACATCGGTAAAAGATGTTTTCCATGATTCAGAAACTTTATATCAGGAGTTGTGGCAGAATTATTTCAAGAATGTTAACATTCCTTCGCGGCGGAATATCAAACTGCACGTCCAGCATGTTCCGAAGCGATATTGGAAACATCTGATTGAGAAGAAGTAACAATAATTCATTAGACATAAAGGTGGAGAACTATGAATATAAATTCCTTATTTTTCCACCTTTTAACTGCTTAAATGAATTATTAACCAACCGCAAAAACCTTTTCCTCCGTCAACATGTAAATTTTCCTTCCTGCAATCAGATCCACTCCAAATCCTCCCGTAAACACGCCAAAACTTGGCAAAATTGCCTGGTGTTTGTCTACTACAAAACAAGGTAAACGAAAACTTTGCCGCCCTCTCCCGTACGTTGTAAATACCGGATGAATATGCCCGGCAAAAACAAATTTCGCCGGATCCAATTCTACTTTCGGATGGTGTGTAAAAATGAAATTATCTTCTTCAAAATCATTTTTATAAACCTCAATATTATTTTCTAAAAACAAACTGACCGGTAAAACATCATGATTACCGATTACAATGATCATTTCAACAAAATGATATTTCCTTCTCCATTCCGAGAAAGTTTCCCATTCTGAATTGTATTTGTTGTGAAAAAGATCGCCCAGAAAAATGATACGTGAGCAATTTGTATTTTCCATTAGCTGATCCAGTCTTTCGAAGTTGTTGCCAGCGGCAATTTGAGGAATTGCAATTCCCTCTTTTCTAAAATGTGTAATTTTCCCTAAATGCAGATCACCGATGAGAAGTGTTTGTTTTTCCTGCCAAAAAATCGCCTTTTGTGTTAATAAATCAAAGTGGTTATTCCGTATTTCAATCTGCATCACTATACTGTTTGAGCATTTTTTGTATCCGGTCTTCCAGTTTTTCCGAGGTCAACTGCTCCCTCAGCCGGTCTACCATAATAGGAAACGAAAAAGGAGTTGGCTTTCTCGTTCTTTTAACGATTATTTTTTGTGTTTCAATCCGGTCAAGTGCTTTTCGCATCCTGATTTCTTCCAACTGATAAGTTAAAACTTCCTGATAAGCCTGATTGACTAATAAATTATTGTCTTCATACTTGGTCATTACCGTGAACAGCAGCGAACTGGACGCCTGTACCTGTTTGGTTTTCATAAATTTACCAGGATAACCCTGAAACATCAGCCCAGCAATTGCAGCAATTTCCCTGAATTTTCGCTTCGCCATTTCCGTCGCGTTAACGCTCTGGTAAATATCGTCAACCAAATGCGCGGTCGAAAACAAATCGATTTCTTTCATCACTTTTTCAAGATCAACATACTGGTCACTGAGTAATTCGAACCCGTAATCATTCATCGCAAGCGAGAATGTAATCGGCGATAATTTACTGATTCGGTAAGCCAGAATTATGGCCATTCCTTCATGCACTAATCTACCCTCGAAGGGAAAAACAAAAATATGATGGCCTTCCCTCGTTTCAAATTGCTCAATTAATAACTCCGTTTTTTTGGGAATTACCGAACGTTCTCTTTGCAGATCCAGAAGCGGTTTCAGCTTGGTGAGTTCTTTTTCATTCAACGGATTTTCAATTGCATTGTCAATCCTGTCCCGGATAAACGTTGATAATTGAGAAGACAAAGCCATACGGCTTCCGGCCCATCGTATCAAAAACCCTTTTTTGCCTTCGGCCTTTTTGACTGTAACCGTCATTTCATGGATACGAACAAATTCCAGGCTCATTCCACCGAAATAAAATGTATCACCCGCTTTCATGCGGGTCGCGAAATTTTCTTCTATCGAACCAATGTACTTCCCATGCTGAAATTTTACTTTCAATACGGTATCAGACACGATCGTGCCCATACTCAGCATATGCCTGTGTGCGATCCGGCGACTGGTTACCATATATCGCCCATCTACTCTCTCCACTTTTTTGTACTCATCGTAAACGGTCAGTGACGGACTTCCCGTTGTAATATATCCCAGCAGCCATTCCCATTCTTGCCGGTTAATAAACTGATAACCATAACAATTCCTGATTTCTTCAAACAGCTGTTGCTCTTCAAAACCTTCTCCAACGGCCAGCGTGATCATCCACTGCGCTAACACATCGAATGCATGAATAACTGGCGGACGATCTTCAATCATTTTCTTTTCAACACCGTCACGTAAGGAAACTGCTTCTACCAATTCCAACGCATTTGTTGGACAAAAGTAAATTTTACTGGCAACTCCGGGTCGGTGACCGCTCCTACCTGCACGCTGAATAAATCTGGCAATACTTTTGGGGCTGCCAACCTGGATCACCGTATCTACAGGACGAAAATCGACACCCAGATCCAAACTTGCTGTACAGATCACCAGTTTCAACCTTTCTTCGTGCAAAGCCTCTTCCACCCAATCCCGCACGTCCCGGTCCAGCGACGCATGATGAAGCGCCATGATGCCTGCGAATTCAGGATATTTTTCAATAACAGTCCGGTACCAGACTTCTGCCTGAGCACGGGTATTCGTGAAAATTAATGTGGTTTTACTTTTGTGCACGATCTGGACGACATAGTCAACCAACTTTGTCCCCATATAACCCGCCCAGGGAAGCGTCTCGACTTTTTCAGGAAGGATGCTTTCAACAATGATTTTCTTTTCAGTTTTTGACTTGATAATCACTGAATCTTCCTCAGCCGAATCCATTCCCATCAACACCATTTTCGCTTCTTCCAGATTACCAATCGTCGCCGAAATCCCCCAGGTTTGCAGATAAGGGTTAATTGTTCTCAGTCTGGCGATGGCAAGTTCGGTCTGTGTTCCGCGCTTGCTTCCCATGAGTTCATGCCATTCATCTACAACAATGGTATGCAGGTTTTTAAACGTTTCGGAGCTGCCTTTCTGGGCAAACAAAAGGTGCAGACTTTCCGGCGTAATCAGCAAAGCTTCCGGCATTTGCTTCTTCTGACTCGCTCTTTCCTTCGTACTGGTATCACCGGAACGAACGCCAATTCGCAAAGTCAGATTCATTTCCAAAGCTGCTGCCTCCATGTTTCGAAAGAGATCTTTGGAGAGCGCACGCAAAGGCGTAACCCATAAGATCTGCAATCCTTTACTTCGTTTTGCAGGATTTTTGGGCAACGAATTAATATATCGTATCAAAAAAGGAATCCACAAAGAATAAGTTTTCCCACTCCCGGTTGGAGCATTAACCAAACCACTTTTCCCTGAAAGATAAGCCGCAGAAGCCTCCTTTTGAAAAGCCGCCCATTTCCAGTTTTTATTTTTAAACCACTGCTCAACAGCGATATGTCCGCGGGATTTTGTCAAAGGGATAGTCCGGATTGAAATTCGAATAAACTGTAAAAATTAATTTACAAATTTCATTCCATAGTTGCCAATTGTCACAAGACAATTGTTTCAATTATAGTTTGATAAGCAATTATCATTTCTAAGTCTTTAAGATGACTGATAATTGTATCCCAGTTTTTTATAAAACAAATGTGGAGATCGCGAAGAAGAAGAAGCAGTTATATCAGATTTCTCTAAAAATGGATATGCCTCCAGAATGTTTTCATGAATTTCTACGGCAGCAAGAAATTCTAGAATTGTTTAAACTGTAATTCTATATCCTCGAGCGATTGGCTTTCCATTACAAATTGCCTCAATAAAAAAATACGATTTAAGTTATTTTCCATTTCGAACTGTTTCAGTACTTTATAAAAATAAGAATCTTCAGATAACTTTCCATTCTAATCAAAGAGCGATTAAAGCTCTAAGGGAAGTCTTCAATTCTAATATTAAATGTAAGATTTGCGGAGTTAATTCATTTATACATCTCCAGAATCCCCTTCAAACTCTCCAAAGTATCCGCTTCCGCAGCCTTTTTATCTTTTCTCCACCTCAAAATCCGGGGAAACCTTACAGCAATTCCGGATTTATGCCGTGTTGATTCATTAATTCCTTCAAAACCAATCTCAAAAACCAGTTCAGGCTTCACCGTCCTGACCGGGCCAAATTTTTCGAGAATATTACGTTTGATAAAATAATCAACCTGGCCAATTTCTACGTCCGTTAATCCTGAGTAAGCTTTGGCAAAAGGGATTAATTTGCCGTCCTCACCCCAAACCGCAAAAGTATAATCCGTGAAAAGTTCTGCTCTTCGCCCCGCTCCTTTCTGAGCATAAATTAAAACGGCATCAACGCTTAACGGATCGATTTTCCATTTCCACCAATCACCTTTTTTGCGGCCTACCTGATAGGTACTGCTCTTTCTTTTGATCATGAAACCCTCCGCAATATTTTCACGGGAAGTTGGATGCAAATCATGCAATTCATTCCATTCTTTGAATTCGACCAGTGGCGAAAGATTAAAAACAGCCTGGACAGGCATATTTTTATGAATTTCTTCCAATTGTGCTCTTCGTTGCATCTGGCTCAGATTTCTTATATCAACGCCATTTGCTTCCATAATATCATAGGCGATGAAAGCGACAGGTGCTTCTTCCAATACTTTTTTAGAAAGATTTTTTCGCCCAATACGTGTTTGCAAAACGTTAAACGGCATTGGTTTATCATCAATATAACTTACAATTTCACCATCCAGAACAGTACCATTTGGCAGTACAGTACTTAGAAAATGCAATTCCGGGAATTTGTCAGTTGATAATTCTTCACCTCTTGTCCAGATGAATAATTCGTTGTTTCTATAAATGATCTGGGAACGAATGCCGTCCCATTTCCACTCCACAAACCAATCTTCCGGGATTCCTAAATTTGAAACATCACCGTCGATCGGATAAGCAAGAAAAAACGGGTAAGGTCTGGACGCATTATCATTCTCGCCTTCATCCAGAATCAGTTTTTCAAACGTAGTATCGAGTGGATCCCATTGACCCATAACACGATGAGCGATCACATTGGAATCCGTAGAAGTCGCTTCCGCCAAAGCCCTGACTACCAGTGTTTGAGAAACACCAATCCGGAAACTTCCCATCAATAATTTATTAAATACGAAAGTTTCATGCTGTGAGAGCTGCGACCAGGCCTGAAGAATATGATCATGTTTTTCTTCATCCGTCATTTTGGGCAATAGTCCCAAATAATAAAACCATTCCGATAGTGATTTATCAGAATCATCCGACCCATTTCTTGGTAAGATCAGCGAAATCGTTTCTCCCAAATCGCCCACACTTTGATAACTTTCCTGAAAAAGCCACATAGGGATATTAGCTTCGGCTGCGGCCCATTCTTTTACTTGTGTTCTGTTTACTTTAAACGAAGGCCGGCGACCGGTAAACAAAGTCAGTGCCCACATTTTATCTTCATCTGACGCCGACAGAAAATAGTTTTTCATCAACTCAACCTTTGCATTGGTTTTATTGGTCCGGTCCAGATTCATGAAAAGTTCAGCGAATTGTTTCATTTGGTGATTGGCTTTTAGAAGTTAGGAATTTAGCTTAGTTTAAGATCAGGATCGTCGGGGATGGGGGATAAATCTTTGTTATTCTCAATTCCTTCCGCTTCCGGCCCATCACCCGTCCCCCTATCCTCGGTTTCCTCTTCATTTCCATACATCGTGGTCACCTCACCCGCTTCAATCCCATTCTCATTCAGCCACCGCGAAAAAATACTGGTATAGCCATGCGTAACATATACTTTTTCAGCGCCCGATTCTATTACCGCAGTATTCAAATCAGGCCAATCAACGTGATCGCTCAATATAAATCCCTGGTCGACAGCCCGTCGGTTTTTCGCGCCGCGCAAAGCCATCCAGCCCGAACAATATCCCAGCGAATAAGGGTTAAATTTTCGGATCCAGGTACTGCTGTCAACCGATGGAGGTGCTAAAACCAATGATCCTCGAAAAAGTTTTTTATCCGTTTCTTTGGTAACCAAAGTGAGTTCCGGCAAATCATGTCCGGCCTGCCGCAATCTTTCATTTAAGGTATAAATGGCACCATGGGCATAAATTGGCCCATCCGGCAACTGAATACCCTTCAAGATGCGCTGCATCTTCCCAAGCGAGTAACCCATTAAAATACTGGCTTTGTCCTCACTTCTGTTTTGTGCAAACCAATGATCAATTTCTGAGAAAATTTCCTGTTGCGGCTGCCACTTATAAATCGGCAGACCAAAGGTAGATTCTGTTATAAAAACGTTACATTTTACCGGTTCAAAAGGTGGGCAGAATTTATCATCTTCCAGTTTATAATCTCCGCTGGCTACCCAAACCTCACCTTTATATTCAACCCTAACTTGTGCGGAACCGATAATATGTCCGGCAGGATGTAAGGAAAAAACGACGCCATTAATCACGAATTTTTCACCGTATTCAACCGTCTGCAAAGAAATATCCGGACCTAAACGAAGCCTTAAAATAGCCTCACTGTCTTTGTGAGCCAGATAATGTTTGCTTCCCCAACGCGCGTGATCACTATGCGCATGCGTTATAATAGCTCGATCCACGGGTATCCAGGGATCAATGTGTGCATCTGCCTGAGAACAGTAAATGCTTTTGCCGGTGAACTGTAAGAGTGATTGTGTCGCCATAATTGAAAATTCAATAAAAGCATGCCAATATCAAACCTCACGAGCTCACCTGATAAGACGGGAAATTATGTTATTTTGGAAATGACATTTTTTAAAATTTGGAGTCAAATCAATAAATTTTTTCAATTTCTATTGATAGGCTATTCAGAATTAAGACAACTTACCTTCTCCAGCCGAAGAAGCCGCCTGCTATTTGCAAAATAGAAAAGAAATTCTAAGCGAAAAGCTGGTAAAAAGAACGGATCATGTGCTGATGTTAAATATGTAAAAATGGCTGCGGAGACGGCCTATTCAGCTACACTTTTCATACTTGATGAATACTTAAAATAAAAAGAAGGTATAAAATTTGTCAAGCCCAAAAGCATTAAAGATTATATAGGCAGGTTAGAAAGTATAATTAAAAACTATTGCCCAAGATTCTTAAACATCATTCAAAACCGATCTAAGTAATGTACCAAATGTGCGTATATCTGAGCTATCATTTAAACGCGCAGTATTAAAAGTTTCAACGCAGAGTTGAATGAGCCTATTTTTACTCTCAATAACACTGCGTAAAAACTCAGTCAACTCTGCGTTTCTTTCCCTAATTTTACCACTCTCTTATCAAAAAAGGAAAAGTAATCTTAATAATTCTTCTCTATGAAATATCCTTTTGCAGCCTTGGTTGGACAGGAAAAGTTAAAGCGCGCTTTATTATTGTGCGCGATAAATCCGTCGATCGGAGGTTTATTGATCAGAGGAGAAAAAGGTACGGCGAAAAGTACCGCTGCGAGAGGATTGGCTGAAATAATGCCATTTATTCCTAAAAATGAAATCTCTCAATTACTATTTCAGGAAAACAATTCACAGGATATTTGTGGAGAATGTCCTGTTGATATAGAAGAAATTCCAGTCCCTTTTGTAAACCTTCCGCTTGGCGCAACCGAAGACCGTGTTCTGGGAAGTCTGGATCTGGACGGCATTCTATCAGAAAAAAAGAAAAGATTACAACCGGGATTATTGGCAACTGCTCACCGCGGGATTTTATACATTGATGAAGTAAATCTGCTGCCTGATCATTTGGTTGATGTTTTGTTGGACGTTGCAGCCATGGGTATTAACACAATCCAGCGTGACGGACTTTCTGAAAGTCATCCGGCAAAGTTTACTTTGATCGGTACCATGAACCCGGAAGAAGGAAATCTGCGTCCTCAATTTCTGGATCGTTTTGGGTTAATGGTGGATGTGGAAGCACCGCGGGATGTAGCGGAAAGAACGGAAGTTGTACGCCGAAGAATTAATTTCGAAAATAATCCGGACGCTTTTGCTATTCACTGGGCTGCGGGTCAGAAAAATTTACAAGATAAAATCAAAACGGCTCAACAGTTATTGCCGTCCGTTATTTTGCCTGATGGCCTGCTGACACTAATCAGCCAGCTTTGTACAGAATTGAATGTAACAAGTTTACGGGCTGATATTGTGATGTATAAAACTGCAATCACTTTGGCCGCTTTGGATAAGCGTACTACGGTTACGGCCGACGATGTGCGTCAGGCTGCTGAACTGGCACTTATTCACAGACAGCGCAAAAAACCGTTTGAAGGAAACGGTAAAGGCGATAACAGGCTGGATGAGTTGATGCAGCAGGAACAGCCCGGGCAAAAAGATCAACCAAAAGAGAAAAATCAACCTGAATCAAAAGATGGACAAGTATTACTAGTTGATGGTAAGTCTTCTAATGATGAAGAAACAAATAATCGGGAATCAGCTTCTTCGAAACAAGAACAAGTATTCGGTGTAGCACCTCAAAAAGAAGCACCTCAATTTAAAGTTGATTTGAATCCTGTTTCGCACCAAATGCCGGAAGGACGGAGAAGTCAGGCTATCAATACAAATCGTGGTCCTGAATTAAGAGCGATCCCGGATCAGTCTCCCAATGATGTTTCAGTTATGGCAACGGTTCAATCTGCCTTGATCCGTGATCAGGACGATTTTCAGATTACACGAAATGATCTGCATCAAAAGGTAAGAAAAGGAAAGACAGGAAATTTAATTCTTTTTGTTGTGGATGCTTCCGGATCCATGGCGGCCAGCAGTCGTATGGAAGCGGTGAAGGGAAGTGTGTTAAGCTTGCTTACGGATGCTTACCAGAGAAGAGATATGGTCGGCGTAATTTCCTTTCGGGGTGTGGAAGCACAGCTACTTTTAGAACCTACTTATAGTGTAGAGCAGGCCGAACAAGCCATGCAAAGTTTACCAACAGGCGGAAGAACACCTTTGCCTCATGCTTTGCAATTGGCCATTCAGGTGATCAATAAATTAAATCCGGATAAGGATTTGAAACCGCTTCTGGTTATTCTTAGTGATGGAAAAGCGAATGTTCCGCTTCCTGGCGGCGGCGATGCATGGCAGCAAACCTTGCAATTATCCGAAAAGTTATTCCAATCCAATATTCCGGCTTTGGTGCTTGATACTGAAAACGATTACCTTCGTTTTGGAAGAGCCGCCGAAATGGCGAAGGTGATGGGCGCGGAATGCCTATCGCTCGAAGAACTTTCTTCCGAGATTATCACGGTTACTATTTCCGGCAGGATTGCCTGATTTTCTTTTCTTTACGCAAAGCAAAAAAGATAAAAACGCAGAGGACTCTAAGATTTTTTGCGGTCTTTGCGAAAACCTTAGTTGCTTTGCGTGAAACTTTTGCAGCTTATATGTCAAATCCTCGCATTCTCACAAAACCAATCATGTTCGTCGGTACCGCTTCCGATGTTGGCAAAAGTGTGATTTGTGCAGGATTTTGCAGGATTTTCAAACAGGATGGTTATCATCCCGCACCGTTTAAAGCGCAGAATATGTCTTTGAACAGCTACGTGACCCCGGAAGGTCTGGAACTTGGACGCGCACAGGCAGTTCAGGCAGAAGCGGCAGGAATTCCTTGTCACACCGATATGAATCCGGTGTTATTGAAACCGACCAACGACCAGTCTTCTCAGGTTATTTTGAATGGAAAACCGGTGGGCAACCAGTCTGCCTATGAATATTTCAAAACTACCGACCGGAAAGAATTATTCCTGGCTGTAACACAGGCTTATGATCGATTATCCGCCCGATATTTCCCTATCGTTATGGAAGGAGCGGGAAGCATTTCTGAATTAAATCTTAAAAAAAGGGATATTACAAACCTGCGGATGGCACTGCACGCAGGAGCGGCAACTTATCTGATCGGAGACATTGACCGGGGCGGAATTTTTGGAAGTGTTTATGGTTCCATCGCTTTATTAACACCAGAGGAACGTCAATGTATCAAAGGAATTATCGTCAATAAATTTCGTGGTGATTCACGACTTTTTGAAGACGGCAAAAAAATGCTGGAAGAATTAACGGGCATTCCCGTCGTTGGTGTTTTGCCGTTTTTCAAAGACATTCATATCGAAGAAGAAGATTCCGTTTCGCTTCAAAATAAGTTCAATACAACGAAGGAAGGAAAAGTAAATGTGGCTGTCATTTTGCTGAAACGGTTATCAAATTTCACCGATTTTGACAGGCTGGAAAAAGATCCGCGTGTACATTTATTCTATACTTCGCAACCGGAAGAAATTACAAAAGCCGATATCATCATCATTCCCGGAAGTAAAAATACGCTTGATGATTTATTGACGATTAAGAATAATGGTGCGGCAACGGCAATAATTACTGCACATAAAAATGGCAAAAAAGTCATTGGAATCTGTGGCGGTTATCAGATGATGGGAGAATTGATTGAGGACCCTGATCATGTGGAAGGTTCGCTGGAATCGATGCCTGGACTTGGTCTACTTCCTGTAAAAACAGTTTTAAAACCTGTGAAGACCACTTTACAGCAACAATTCACTTACCTTCAAAATCAGGAGATTTGTACCGGATATGAAATTCATATGGGAGAAACGACTTCTGAAATTAATTCACCCGTTACCGTTTTATCAAATGGAAAACCTGATGGCTATTTTTTAAATGAAAATTGCTGGGGGAGTTACCTGCATGGTATTCTGGACAATGCTGTAGTGATCGAAGATTTGCTATCCGGTTTTTCAACAAAAACGGTTGCTGAAACTTTTGACTATAATCAATTTAAAGAGTTACAATACGACCGGCTGGCAGATCATATCCGTGCGAATGTCGATATGGAAATGATCTATAAAAGTCTGGAATAAAAATAAAATCTATGTTACAAGGCCACGGCGACGACTCGTACCGTTATGCCCAAAAAATCATTGCAGATTTCAGTACCAATGTCTGGTATGGAGGCGAACCGTCGGGTTTGAAAGAATATATTTTTGCCCAATGGTCGACAATCAACCGTTATCCGGAAGTAATGGCTGAAAGTTTAAGTGAACTGGTGGCATCTCATCATTACTTGAATCCCGAACAAATTTTAATCAACAGCGGAACAACTGAAAGCATTTACCTTATCGCACAGGCATTTGCCGGGAAAGTAACCACAATTGTAACACCTTCTTTTGCCGAATATGAAGACGCATGCAAACTATATCAACATGATCTGACATTTTTACCCTGGTCGAAAATCGAGGAATTCCCCGAGTTGTCAACGGATCTGGTTTTCATTTGCAACCCTAATAATCCCACCGGAAAAACTTTCTCTCAACTTGAAAAATGGATTCAGCAAAATCCCGAAACGCTTTTTGTTGTTGATGAAGCTTTTATCGATTTTACCGTACAAATCAACTCTTCCATCCTTTTAATCGATCAGTATCCTAACTTGTTGATTATGCATTCGCTTACCAAAGCTTATGCAATTCCGGGATTACGGCTGGGTTATGTTGTCGCTTCGGAAAATTTAGTCTCGAAATTGAAAAGCATAAAACAACCGTGGACAGTAAACACCATGGCGTTGGAAGCCGGGAAATTCATTTTTGAAAATTACCAGCAGATTCAAATTCCATTAAAAAATCTGTTGATGGAAAAAGAAAGATTTGCCGTAAAACTCAGTCAAAACCCGGTATTGAAAATTCATGAAAGCACTACACATTTTTTCCTCGCAGAAACATTGAAAGGCGACGCAGCCGAACTCAAACAATTCCTGATCGAGAAATATGGACTATTAATTCGTGACGCCAGTAATTTCAGAGATTTAACGAAAAAATATTTCCGGATAGCTACCCTGTCGCCTGAAAAAAATAATCAATTAATTGAAGCCCTCGACGAATGGAGAAATTACTGATCATAACTCCCTTGGTTTTCGGTTATATTCTGGATTTGATTATCGGAGATCCTGATAACTGGCCGCATCCGGTTCGTGTCTTCGGAAATGCCATTGCGGCTGGCGACAAACTTTTAAATAAAAATTCAGCCCGATTTTTAAAAGGAATGTTGCTCGCAATAATACTTTGTCTGCTCACATTTTGCTTTTTTTATTTTCTAAATGAGGTGCTTATTAACATAAATTCGTGGCTTTTCATCGCCGTCAACAGTATCTGGATCTGGTATGGCTTAGCGAATAATGCCTTGATCACAGAAGGACGAAATGTGTTTTTAGTTTTGGAAAAAGAAGGATTGGAAGCAGGAAGAAAACAATTGTCACGCATCGTTGGCCGCGATACTTCACAGCTAACCGCCCAGCAAATCCGGACAGCGGTTTTTGAAACTATGTCGGAAAATCTTAGCGACGGTGTTATTGCGCCATTATTTTTCTACGCAATTGGTGGCGTTCCGGCCATGATGGTTTACAAAATGATCAATACTTTGGATTCCATGATCGGTTACAGAAGCGATAAATACGAAAAATTCGGAAAGTTTGCTGCCCGGCTGGACGACGTTGCAAACTTCATCCCGGCACGAATTACGGCATTGCTTATGGTAATTGTAACAGGAAATTATCGCGGTCTGCAATTCGTCTTCAAATACGGAAACCAACATAAAAGCCCGAACTCAGGTTATCCTGAATCTGCTCTGGCCGGAATCCTCGATTGCCGTTTTGGCGGTCCGAATGTATATCATGGAAAGTGGGTTGACAAACCTTTTATTGGAAAGAATGACCGGATAATTGAGTCGGTGGAGATTCGGAAAGTTGTTTCTATTAATCATAAAAGCTGTTTTTTAATGGTGGCTATGATTATCCTGGGATATTTCCTTACCAAAAATAATATTTGGTAATTTTACCTGCTATGAATGCAATTGTTATCTCCGGCGGCCCGGGTTCGGGAAAAACCACTTTGCTGAACGCTTTAAAAATGCGTGGTTTTAATTGTTCCGATGAAATTTCCCGTCAGCTTATTCAGGAACAAGTCAGCTTAAATTCCGATAATTTGCCTTGGAAAAATCTTTCTTCGTTTGCTGAACTTGCGTTAGAACGTATGATCGCAGAATATAAAAAATCGTTGAAGATTGAAGAACCAACTTTTTTTGACCGGGCGATTCCTGATATTGTTGCTTACTTGAAAGTCGGGAAAATTGAGATTCAAAATCAGTATAACGAGGCACTAAAAAACTACTTATACCAACCGACTGTATTTATGGCTCCGCCCTGGGAAGCCATTTACGTTAACGATACCGAGCGTTGGCAAACTTTTCAAGAAGCGATCGAGCTTTACAATATGCTTACCAAGACATATCAATCTGCCGGTTACAGCCTTATCGAACTCCCAATTTGTAATGTTGAAGAAAGAGTCGATTTTGTTTTAAAAAAACTAGAACAAAATAAATCTCTCCATTTACCCCGCCAGAATTATTCCAACAAATCACCAACCCGACGCAAATCTTAGTAGTTTTGCACTTATCAGGGTAGTATCCCGGATTTGAAGAAATCCGGTTACTTTAAAAGGGAATACCGGTGCAAGTCCGGAACAGTCTCCGCTGCTGTAAGTTCATCAAAACATTCATGACAATTGCCACTGGGGGCAATGATTGGATGATAGAATTTTGACCGGCTCGCCGGTGCGATGATAGAATGATGGAACGCTCCAAAATCCGGCTCACTCCATTCACTCATTCTCCGATTCTCTCATTCAACATTAACTTCGGGAAGGCGTCAGAGGAAATGGAACGAGTCAGAAGACCTGCCTTATTCACTTAATACGCATAGCTTTCGGAAGAAAGGCTTATAGCACAAATGACAAAAAAACAGAAGACCTCCTTTTTGGAAGTTCGCAATGACTTTGCGCACATTCCCACTTTTATTGTAGCTGCAAAATTTGTGGCTTTATTTTTTATCCCACTGCTTTTTTTAGCCGGCTGCGGTACTTCTTCAAATCTGACAGAAAGTGCAGAAACGGCTTCTTCTGGAAAAGATTATTTTTCCGAAAAAATCCAGATTCATCATGCCAAAGGATTTACGATCGAGTATCACGACAACTATAAGGTAATCAACGTATTAAGCCCTTTTGAAAAAAGTACCGATACAGCAAAGTATGTTCTGCTTCAACGAGGTACAAAAAAGCCGAAAGGATATCCTAGCAGTCAATTTATCGAAATTCCAATTCGCAGTCTGGTCGCGATGTCATCTATGCATGTCGGTTTGGTTGGACTTTTAGGAGAAGAAAAGATTGTAACCGGACTCGGTAATCTTAAATATGTTTCCAATCCGGAGATTATCAAACAAATTGAGGCTGGTAAAATTGCCGAGGTCGGAAAGGATCAGGGCTTGAATGAGGAAAAACTTATTATCATGCACCCGGATCTGATCATGACCACGGGCAGTCCGGTTTCAAAAATGGAGCGATATACTACTTTGAACGCTGCCGGAATTCCTGTTTTGATTAATTCTGAATGGGTTGAAACGACGCCTTTGGGTCGTGCTGAATGGGTTAAACTCTTAGCTGCGCTCCTAAACCGCGAAGATTTTGTCAACAAGAAATTTGCCAAAATGGAAGAGGAATACAAACGTCTTGCGGCATTATCCCAGAAAGTGAAAGCAAAACCAAGTATCATTACCGGTATGAACTCCAAAGATTCGTGGTTTGTCCCGAATGGGAATAGTTATATGGCGCAGTTTTTCCGGGATGCCGGCGCCGATTATCATTGGAATAATACCAAGGCGACAGGAAGTTTGGCATTAAATTTTGAAGCCGTTTACCCTATCGCACTGACTGCTGATTACTGGCTGAATGTCGGGATTAGCAACTACGATAATAAGAAAGAAATTCTTGCAAAAGATCCTCGCTACACCGATTTCAAAGCGTATAAATCCGGACAGATTTACAGTTATAACAAACGCGTGAACACGCGCGGCTCCAATGATTATTGGGAATCAGGTGCTGTTAATCCGCAGATTGTTTTGTCAGATCTGATCAAAATCCTGCATCCGGAATTATTACCGTCGCATGAGTTGGTTTATTATAAGCAGGTTAACTAGGTTTTCGGCTAGGAGTGCCACATTTCTGGCTTGTTTTCAATAGTATTTATGCAAATTCTTTCTCAATCTTCTTTCCATTCCCGTCGACTGATCATTATTGGTTTGTCGGTTTTGGCTGTGCTTTTTTTCCTGCTGGATATCATGCTCGGATCGGTAAGCATTCCTTTTCGGGAAGTTACGAGAATTGTGTTTTTAGGAGAATCGGATACCACTGCATGGTTATTTATTGTTGAAAAAATACGTTTACCAAAAGCGGTAACGGCCATCATTGTTGGTTGCGGATTATCCGTCAGCGGGCTTCAGATGCAGACTTTATTTCGTAATCCACTGGCTGGTCCATCCGAACTGGGCATAACCGCCGGAGCAGGATTAGGCGTGGCGGCCGTAATGCTGACAAGTGGAAGTACAGCAAGTATTTATGCAATCCGCCAGTTAGGTGTTTCCGGGAGCTGGCTTATTGTCGTGATGGCTTCGCTTGGCGCGGCGTTGGTTTTGTCCATGGTGTTGCTGATAGCCGGAAGAATTAAGGATAACGTTATCTTGTTGATCGTGGGCGTGATGGTCGGGACGATTACAGTTTCCGTGATCAGTATCTGGCAATATTTCAGTCAGCCGGAAGAGTTGCAGGAATATATTCTCTGGACTTTCGGATCACTTGGCGGCATTGTTCAATATCACTTATACGTACTTTCCGGAGTCGTAATTGTTGGTTTGCTCATTGCTTTTTCCTCTTCCAAAGCCTTAAATGCTATGTTGTTGGGAGAAAATTACGCACGAAGTATGGGTTTAACAGTTGGAAAAACCCGGTTCATTATTATGGCCAGCACCAGCTTACTAACGGGAAGTATCACCGCTTTTTGCGGCCCGATTGGTTTTGTCGGCATTGCAATTCCACATATCACACGATCACTTTTAGGCACTTCGGATCACCGGATTTTAATTCCGTGCTGCTGCCTGGTTGGTACTGTTCTTATGCTTATCTGTGATATCATTTCACAAATGCCAGGAACACAGACGGTTCTTCCCATTAATGTAGTAACCTCATTATTAGGTGCTCCGGTCGTGATTTGGGTTATTGTCAGTCGCAACAATTTACGTTCTTCTTTCTCATGAACGATATGCCCCTACTGACTGCCCGAAAACTGACCATCGGTTATAAAACCGGAAAAGGAGACCCTAAAATCGTTTCAGAATCTCTTAACCTGGATTTATGGTCGGGACAGCTGGTTTGTTTATTAGGCCCAAACGGAGCGGGAAAGTCAACGCTTATGCGAACACTTTCAGGATTACAGCCCACACTTTCCGGAGAAATTTCGATTGATAACGAGTCATTAATAAATTTAAAACCTGTTGACCTTGCGCAAAAGCTAAGTCTGGTTTTAACCGAGCGCATCGATGCAGGGAATTTGACAGTCAGAGAGTTGGTAGCACTTGGAAGAACGCCTTATACCGGTTGGCTGGGCTCACTTTCCGAAATTGATAAGGGAAAAATCGACTGGGCAATGGACGCTACGGATACTAAACTGTACGCCGAGCGCAGAATGAATGAATTGAGTGACGGTGAGCGGCAAAAAGTAATGTTGGCCAGGGCATTAGCTCAGGATACCAAACTGATTTTACTGGACGAGCCTACCGCCCATCTTGACCTGCCAAACCGTGTTGAAATGATGCGTTTGCTTCATAATCTAGCACGACAAACCAACAAGGCAATTTTACTTTCCACGCACGAACTGGACCTGGCGTTACAAGCTGCGGACAAGCTTTGGCTGATGCATCCGGATGGAAAACTTGTTTCGGGCGTACCGGAAGACCTGGTTCTAAACGGAAGTTTCGAAGCAGCTTTTATCAAAAATGGCTTTCACTTTGACCGGAATACCGGCACATTTACAATTCACAAAGAAGCCTCGTCAACGCCCATTTTTCTATCAGGAAAAAGCAATCTTGTTTTCTGGACAAAACGCGCGCTGCAACGTGAAGATTTTGTAGTGAGTGACGATCCCATTTTGCCGCACAAAATTGAAATTTCAGAAAGTGAGGATAATCCTGTGTGGATATTTAATGACGGATTAATCACTAAGAAATATTTAAACATCAGCGCATTGCTTGCGGATTTACAACATATCAAAAAAGTAAAATAAAATTTAAAAAACGATTATCATCAATGAAAATATATACCAAAAAAGGCGATAAGGGCACAACAGGTTTATTCGGCGGAAGTCGAGTTTCGAAGGATGATGTTCGGATCGAATGTATCGGAACTCTGGATGAAGCAAATTCTACGATCGGATTGCTTCGTGTAAAACTGGGAAATGAGCATGCCTGGCAGCCAAATCTTCATAAAATTCAGAAAGATTTGATGGATATGATGTCGCATTTAGCCCGTCCTTCCGATGCTAAAAAAGAAAATAAAAACCCGATGCCAGAAGATGGCGCTGAGTTTTGTGAAACCTGGATCGATACGCTGGAATCAGAAATGACGTCGCCTTCCGATTATTTTCTGCTTCCTGGTGGAAATGAAGTTTCGGCCTTATGTCATATGGCACGCACTCAAATGCGCAGGGGTGAGCGCCGTCTGGTTTCGTTGATTAAAACAGACACTGTTCACGAAGCGATCCCCGCCTACATCAACCGTTTATCTGATTTATTTTTCACATTGGCAAGAGCTGAAATGGACAAAGCCGGTGTCGCAGAAGAAAAATGGCAGTTGTTTTTATACAAACGTTTCAAAGCACCGGAAGAAAAATGATAATCTACATTACCGGAGGCGCACGCAGTGGAAAAAGCCGTTTTGCACAGGAAAAAGCTTTGCAGCTCAGCAAATCTCCGGTGTATGTCGCGACAGCACGTATCTGGGACGACAACTTTGCTGAACGCGTTCAATTACATAAAAACGAACGCGGACCTGAATGGACCACTTACGAGTCGGAAACAAATATTCACAAACTTCCCATTGAAAATCAGGTTGTCGTTATTGACTGCGTAACGCTCTGGCTGACGAATCTGTTTGTCGCTTTTGATAATAATATCGAAAAATCGCTTGCTGCATTTAAAGAAGAAATCAATGCAATCGCACAGCTTTCCGGCACCTTCATCATCATTTCAAATGAGATAGGAATGGGTGTTCATGCGGAAACGGAGATTGGGAGAAAGTTTACTGATTTGCAAGGCTGGGCAAATCAATATGTGGCTAAAATGGCTGATGAGGCCATTTTTATGGTGTCGGGATTGCCATTAAATTTGAAATAAAGAATTTTGGCCGAGAATTCACTAATCGTTCCTATGGAACGGCGACGATGGATTCTTATTGGATACTACCAACAAATCGTTCCAAAGGAACGTGACACATCTGTTAATTTAGTATTTGGTGACAGGAATATCTTGTAATTAAAATTTTAGAGATGTCAACCAATCATTCCATAGGAATGTCTCGTCGGTAGGAGCTAATGAACATGTCAAATCTTCGTTCCATGGGAACGTATTGTGAATTTAAAATTACGTATCCCATCAAAAATCTACATAACAATTCTATGTCAGAATCAATTAATTTAGAACTCCAACAACAGATACAGCATAAGCTAAATAATAAGACAAAACCTCTCGGCTCCCTTGGAAAATTGGAAGAAGTGGCTTTGCAGATTGCCTTAATTCAGGAAACTTTAACACCTGGTTTGATCAAACCCCATATAGTCGTTTTTGCTGCAAGTCATGGAATTGCTAATGAAGGCGTGAGTGCATATCCTTCCGAAGTTACCTTTCAAATGGTTCTGAATTTTCTTGGTGGCGGAGCAGCTATCAATGTTTTTACCAAACAAAATGGCATTGAACTAGCTCTCGTTGACGCCGGCGTTAACCATGATTTCGAGCCTGATGAAAAACTGATTGATGCTAAAATTAATCACGGCACCAAAAGTTTTCTGATTCAATCAGCTATGACAGAAGCCGAATGTCAACGGGCGATTGAGAAAGGAAAAGAGATTGTGAAAAACATTGCTAAAACAGGCTGTAATGTGATCGGTTTTGGGGAAATGGGTATTGGAAATACGTCCTCTGCTTCGGTCATTATGAGCAAATTACTCGACATCCCTATTGAAGATTGCATAGGAAAAGGGACCGGAGTTAATCCTGAACAGTATCAAAACAAGATCACAATTCTCCAAAAAGCAATTGCGAATCATGCAAAAGTTTCAACAGAGCCGATGCAGGTTTTACAAACTTTCGGTGGTTTTGAGATTGCAATGATGTGTGGCGCTTTCCTGGCAGCGGCGGAGGAAAAAATGGTTTTGATGGTAGATGGCTTTATCGCTTCGGCAGCGTTTTTATCTGCTTTTAAATTAGACCCGGAAATCAAAAATTTCGCTATTTTTTGTCATCAATCAGAAGAAAAAGGTCATCAACTTTTGCTTGAAGGTCTGAATGTCAAACCTTTGCTGAATCTGGATATGCGTCTGGGAGAAGGAACAGGCTGTGCGGTAGCTTATCCATTGCTTAAAAGTGCAGTAGCATTTTTAAACGAAATGGCCAGTTTCGAAAGTGCTGGGGTGTCTGATAAATGAATTTTGTTCTAATTTCTTAGGTTACACAGAGAGCCACAGAGCTAAAAAGAGGGATACAGAGCTTTTTATTTATTACAGTTTAAATCTCTGTGTATCTCTTTTGAAGTTTGTGATCCTCTGTAACCTACCTACAACTATGAATGGGAAAAAAGTTAAGTATATCATTGCCGCAGTAATTGCCCTTTTAGTCGCTTATATCATTTACGATTCAAGTTCTCAGCCGACGGTTAATGATCTGAAAGGAAATTTTAAGGAAGTCGCGTTGTATAGGAATCCTAATAATACGGGGCCGATTTTGCGGATTTATGCCGTGACGGTTCAGGGTGAGCCTTGGGAAGAAATGCAGAAATATGGCGATTTAATGCCTTATACCAAATACGGGAATACAAAGGTTTTCTTTTTTCAGGAAGGTAAATCTGCGCCTGCTTCGCTTGTTTTGGAAGAGCCAAATTTCGATGCTCAATTTCAGCAGAATTGTATTGCCAAGTATGAAAAAGACGCAAACGGACAGGTTTCTTTGACGAAAAAACCTTTTAATCAATGAGACGAAAACTATCTTTGTAAAACATTTTGACTAAAATTTCTTTCTAAAAATGACCGCATTAGATACTGTAAAACAATATTATAACGCATTCAACGCAAAAAACTTTGAAGGGATGCTCGCTCTTCTTCATCCGGAAGTTCGCCATGAACCTAACCAGGGAGAAGTCAGAGTAGGGATCGAAAAGTTTACGGAATTCATGAAAATGATGGACGATTCGTACGAAGAAACCCTGACAGATATGGTGTTTTTCACCGAGCCAACAGATAAAAGAGTTTCTGTAGAATTTGTCGTTAATGGAACTTATAAAAAAGGCGATGAAGGTTTCCCGGAAGCGCACGGACAAAAATATGTCCTGCCTGCTGCTGCATTTTTGGAAATTACAGACGAAAAAATCAGCCGTGTGACGACTTACTATAATCTTGAACTTTGGATTAAGCTTGTATCCTAGGCGGTCGGCTGTCGGCGATCAGCTGTCAGACTTTGGATAGTAATTAGTTTTTAGGCACCACCATTTTCAAGTAAATCTAAAATTCAAAACGGGCGAAGAACTGACAGCCGGTAGCTGAAAGCCGATAGCCGCAATCCTATGTCTCTCTCTTTTCTAATCAAACAAGGCCACGCCATAGAATCTGTCTTCGATGATCTGGCGAAATTGCGGATAGCGGTCTTTCGGGATTTTCCTTATTTATATGAAGGTTCTCTGGATTATGAAAAGGAATATTTGAAGACGTATTCGAACTCAGAACGGGCGTTTTTATTTGCTGTTTATGATAGCAAAAAAATGGTTGGCGCTACTACTTGCATTCCTTTGCGCGATGAAACGGAGGAAGTCCAGACGCCTTTTAAAGATGCTGGCTTAGACATTGACAGTATTTTTTATTTTGGTGAAAGTATTTTACTCCCACAATACCGCGGACTGGGTTTAGGACATCGTTTTTTTGATGAACGGGAAAAACATTCAGCTAGCTTTAGAACTTACAAAACAACCTGTTTTTGTTCGGTTGAAAGAATAAATCACCCCGCTCAACCAGCAGACTATCGCCCGAATGATGCATTTTGGATCAAAAGAGGATATCATAAAGTTCCTGAATTGAAAGCCATGATGGAATGGCCGGATATTGGAGAGACGGAATCAACGCCTAAAACAATGATATTTTGGATGAAAGAAAGTATTTAGTTTTTTTGAGTAAGAAAGGGTGCAGAACACCCAATATTTGTAGAAAGAGCACATCCACGCAAAAGCAAAAGGTGCAGCGCACCGAAATCCCTGAATAATCAAAATATTATCTCAACATGATCATCGCTTCCGCTAGTTATCCGATTATTGAGCATGCCACTTTCGACGATTGGCGTAAACATGTTGAACTTTGGGTTATTGATGCTGTGAACCAAAACGCCGGACTGTTACTTTTTCCCGAATACGGCGCGATGGAGTTGGTTAGTATTTTTTCTACTGAAATCAGAAGTGATATCCGTCGCCAGGTAATTGAGCTTGATTCTTTGAAAGATAAATTTTGTATTGTCTTTTCTGAGTTAGCAAAGAAATATAATGTCATCATCATTGCGCCGAGCATTCCTGTGGTTGAAAATGAAAGAAATGTAAACCGTGTTTTCGTTTTTTCTTCCAAAGGACTGGTCGGGTATCAGGACAAATTCTTCATGACCCGTTTTGAAAATGAAGAATGGGGAATTAAAAGCGGCGTTAAAAATCTTACGCTTTTTGAAGCTGCCTGGGGCACTTTTGGTGTTCAAATTTGCTATGATGTCGAGTTTTCGCTCGGTTCTCAATTGCTGAGTTCAGGGGGTGCTTCACTAATTTTAGCTCCAAGTTGTACCGAAACCATTCGTGGCGCGACGCGTGTACATATCGGGGCACGTGCCCGGGCGATGGAAAATCAGGTTTATACAGTTGTTTCTCAAACCGTAGGAAATGCACTTTGGTCACCGGCCGTGGATATTAATTATGGTTTCGCTGCCTTTTATGCAACACCCGATAAGGATATGCCGGAAGAAGGAATTATTGCAACTCTGGAACCACAAAAAGTTGGCTGGCTTATTCAGAAGCTCGATTTCTCAAAAATAAAAACCGTTCGTGATACTGGCCAGGTATTTAATTTTATGGATCATCAGCACCTGTATACTGGTTTTAAAAACGAAGAAATAAACGTTATAAGAAAATCGGTATAGCTTGCTCCTAACTGGCAACCACCACAAACCTATGAAGCAGGAACTACGGCTTTTCTTTACGGCACTTCAGTTTTATACCCGTCTCCCCGCTCCTGCCTGGGTTGGTTATAATCCGGAAGATATGAATAAAGCAACGCGTTATCTTCCGCTGATTGGGTGGATTGCCGGATCTATTTCCTCCGTTTTTTTACTTCTCGGCAGCTACCTGATTGACCTTTCAACCGGAATTATTCTTTCTATGATTTCTTCCATTTTACTAACCGGAGCTTTTCATGAAGATGGATTTGCAGATGCCTGTGACGGTTTTGGTGGAGGCTGGACGAAAGAAAAAATTATGGAAATCATGAAAGACAGTCGGGTTGGGACCTATGCAGTCGTGGGTTTGATTCTTTTGTTGGGACTAAAATTCTCTCTACTCAAAGCATTCATCCCATTCATCCAAAATCAACCGGTTATAGTTTTCCTGACTTTAACAAGTGCACATGCATTAAGTCGCTTTATGGCTGTGGCGATGATTTTCACACACAATTATGTGCGATTTACTAACGATAGCAAATCAAAACCAGTAGCAGAAGTTGGAAGTAAAAGTACGCTTCTTATCGCTGCGCTTTTTGCACTTTTACCAGTGCTTGCTTTGAGCTTTCTTTTGAATCAAATCATACTTTTACTTATTGTTCCCTTTCTTTATCTGATCAAAATAATACTTGCCCGTTATTTTACAAAATGGATTGGCGGCTATACCGGCGATTGTCTGGGTGCCACACAACAAGTTTGCGAGATCGGGTTTTATATCTTCATAGCCGTTTTATGGAAATTTATTTAGTCCGGCATACCACACCTTCCCTTTCGCCCGGACTGATTTACGGTCGGCTGGATGTTGCTTTGGAAGATACTTTTCAAGCTGAATTTGAAATTATCCAAACAAAACTTCCCGAAAATCCCGACATCATTTATTCCAGTCCTTCCACACGTTGTACCTTATTGGCACAAAAAATAAATCCCGTTTTTCACATAGATAACCGCCTCACTGAACTTGACTTCGGTGACTGGGAAGGAGCAACCTGGGATACTGTCAATGAAGCTGATTTAAAAATCTGGATGAATGATTTTGTGAATGTCGTCGTTCCAGGCGGTGAAAGTATGCAGCAAATGTCGGTCCGTATTCTTGAATTCTGGTCTGAATTGATTCAATCTGATCATAAAAAGGCAGTTATTGTAACGCATGGTGGCGTGATCCGACTTATTCTTGCGCATCTACGGAATATTGAACTTGCAAAAGCTTTTGACATAAAAGTGGCATATGGAGAAGTAGTACCTCTTGATATCGTCTGACCTCCAAATATTAATTAATCAGCAACATTCTTCATTTGCAGTGCCGGGGTACAACTTTTTAAGATAGATATCGAACTCGACATTTACCTTAAACGACGAACATGGATACTAATATTGAGATTTTAGGCGATCAGGAAGAAACCTTGGGAACGGCTGAGGATTTGAGAGAGGAAATAGCAGTAGAAGTGGTGCAGCATGAGGTAGTTGGTAGTCATGTAAAAATTGAATTTGAAACCTCGAAAGGACTTTGTACCGGTCATTATTTTGTCAATGAACTCGGTCACGAGGAGTTGAATATGGAGCCTGATTCCGTGATCATTCTTACCAACTTATTCCCGGATTATTACGGAGCCTATATCAATTCGCTCAACAGAGATTGGGTTGATATTGATCTTTCGGTCAAGTACGACGGTTGTCCGGAGTATAAAATTTACAATCGGCACGTGGTATTGTAACTCCCTCGAATCATCGCTTTTTTCTTCTGAAAATTCTGTTATTTTTGGTTTATCCTCAACGTTAAAATTGATAAGCCATGAAACGATTTTTGTTATTTCTTCTTTTGATTTCCCTGATCAGTAATTGTAAGAAAGAAAAAGTAGAAGAAGTAGAGGATCCTTGTAGTTGTTCAAAAGGAATTAATTGCACTATGGAATATAGATCCGTTGGAGTGACAATTAAAAATCAAAGTGGACTGTCCATAAGCCTGGATAATTATTATACAACTAAAATATTGACCGGAGAGAAAATAAGTCTAAAAAGTTCAGAATTTGATAGCCTGAGACGCATATCCGGAAGGTATCCTGTTTTAGGGGATGGGCAAAAAAAATAACAGAAAAATGCGGTACCGATTTTGAATTTACAGGAATTAAAAATGGCATGGAAATTGTAAAACAAAGGTACTCAATCGGCCATGACTGTTGTCATGTGAAGATTTTGAGCGGTGATCCGAATATCACAATTCCGGATTAAAAAATTGACTCTGATGTTTGAAACAGATTTTGAGAAGATACTTTATCATGTTGAAAACATCCAGCCTGCAACTTACGGCAGCACCCGCAATTATCAGGATGGAGCGGTAACGCGCTTATCCCCGTACATTTCACGCGGCGTTATTTCCACAAAGTACGTTTTTACAAGTTTACTAAATCGAGGTTTTAATCTCTGGGAAATTGAACGTCTTATCCAGGAATTGGCTTGGCGGGATTACTGGCAGCAGATCTGGATTGAAAAAGGCAATCTAATTGATGATGATTTCAAATCGCCGCAAATTGATGTTGAAAATCATCAGATTCCAAAAGCCATTATTGAAGGTAAAACAGGAATTGAAGTTATAGACAATGCAATATCCGATTTTTATAGAACCGGATATCTGCATAATCATCTACGCTTATACATTGCCAGCATTACCTGCAATGTCGCGAAAAGCCATTGGAAATTTCCGGCAAAATGGCTTTATTATCATTTGCTGGATGCGGATTGGGCGAGTAATGCGTTAAGCTGGCAATGGGTAGCCGGTGCAAACAGCAATAACAAGTACTTTGCAAATCAGGAGAATATAAATAAGTTTTTCTATTCTGATCAAAACGATACCTTTCTGGATGTCGGATACGATGAATTGCCACTTTCTCAAATTCCGGAAATCCTGAAGCAATTAACTTCTCCGACTTTATTGACTTCTCTGCCCAAAAAACAATCCTTAAAAATAAATTCTCAGGAGCCTACGCTGCTTTACAATTTCTATAATCTGGATCCAATTTGGAAAAAAGATGTGGATGCGAACCGGATTTTACTGCTTGAACCTTCGCATTTTCAAAAGTATCCGGTTTCAGAAAAGTCCATCAATTTCATTTTAGCACTTGGTCAAAACATTGAGAACTTACAGATTTATACAGGTGAGTTTGAAGATTTTGTGAAAGAATACCAGCCGGAGAATATATACTTTAAAGAACATCCAACAAATATTCACTACACGGGAATGGAGGAAAGCCGCGAATGGATGTTTTCTGTCAAAGGTTATTATTCCTCATTTTTCAAGTTTTGGAAACAATGCAAAAAAGAACTTTCTATCCTTTATAACGCTCAATAAATGCATCTTACAAAAGAAGACATTCAAAATACGGAAAGAATTAAACGCTTAAATATCATTAATTCGATTACCGGTATTAAACCTGCGAATTTGATTGGGACTATTTCAAATGATGGCAAAACAAACCTCGCAATTTTCAGTTCTGTCATTCATTTAGGAAGTAATCCTGCGCTTATCGGATTTATTTTAAGACCGGATCGTGAGGCCGGTCAGCATACTTTCGACAATATTAAGGACAATGGATCTTATACCATTAACCACATTCACGAATCTTTCATCGAGCAGGCGCATTACACTTCGGCGAAGTTTTCACGGGATGAATCAGAGTTTGACAAATGTGCTTTAACCGAAGAATTTGTTGCTGATCATAAAGCTCCGTTTGTTAAAGAAAGTACCTTAAAGTTGGGAATGAAAATTGTACAGACGATCCCGATCGAGCTTAATGGAACGGTATTGATTATTGGAGAAGTGGAGCATTTGATTATTCCGGATGCCGCAATGGATGATCAGGGACAAATTGACCTGAGCCAACCAAGTGATGTCGGGATTTCCGGATTGAACACCTACTATAAACTGGAAAAAATTGCACGGTTTCCCTATGCGCGTCCGAACGAATTACCTGACTTTTCAAAAGAAGCTTAAATGAAAAAAGAGCACTTGCCGGAAAAAATATGTTTCGTTTGCGGCAGGCCTTTTTCCTGGCGAAAGAAATGGGAAAAAGTTTGGGATGAGGTAAAATATTGCAGCGACAAATGCCGGGGAAATAAAAATAAAGCACATGAAATCAGCTAATATCATTTTTCCACATCAACTTTTTGAAGAAAGTCCAATTGCCGAAAACGGCTTTCCGGTTTATCTGGTGGAAGAGAAGCTGTATTTTAAACAATTCAAATTCCATAAGCAAAAGATTGCATTCCACCGTGCCACGATGAAATGTTATGCTGCTTATCTGGAATCAAAAGATGTGAAGGTTCATTATATTGAATCCATTGATCCGCTTTCTGATATACGGAAACTGATTGTTGAACTGTCTTCAAATAATATTAAAACGCTGCATTATATTGATCCAACGGACAACTGGCTTGGGCAGCGATTAACCTCCGCTTCTGCCAAAGCAGACATCGAATTAATTCAATACCGAAGTCCATTATTTCTAAATAGCAAAGAAGAACTAAACGTCTTTTTTCATGACAAAAAGAAGAAGTTTTTTCAGACTGAATTTTACATTCAGGAGCGCAAAAAACGCCAGGTTTTAGTTGATAAAAATAATGAGCCGATTGGAGGTTCGTGGAGTTATGATGTGGATAATCGTAAAAAATATCCCCGCAAAAAAGAGCCGCCGCATATCACTTATCCTGAAACTACTCCGTTTTACGAAGAAGCAAAAACCTATGTTCAGGAACACTTTAAAGATAACCTCGGGCATTTGACAAAGTATCCGTTTTATCCCCAGGACTTCAAAACGACTAAAACGTGGCTTAAGCAGTTTCTGGATAACCGTTTTAAGGAATTCGGTCCTTATGAAGATGCGATAGTTAAGGAAGAAAGTATTTTACATCACAGCATGCTTACGCCAATGCTGAATGTCGGGCTGATTACGCCTGACCAGATTATTAAAGCTGCACTTGATTATTCAGAAGAAAACGAAATTCCATTAAATACGACCGAAGGTTTCATACGACAGATTATCGGTTGGCGAGAATTTATGCGTGGTTATTACGAGAGTAAAGGTTCTGTCGCCCGGACAAAAAACTATTGGAATTTCACCCGCAAAATACCGAAATCATTCTATGACGGAACCACCGGAATTGAACCCATCGATCAAACGATCCGAAAAGTTTTAGAGCGTGGATATTGTCATCATATTGAAAGACTAATGGTATTAGGCAATTTCATGTTATTGTGCGAATTTGACCCGGATGATGTTTATCAATGGTTCATGGAATTGTTTATCGATGCTTACGATTGGGTGATGGTTCCAAATGTTTACGCCATGAGCCAGTTTGCCGATGGAGGGATGTTATCAACAAAACCTTACATCGCCGGCAGCAATTACATTATGAAAATGAGCAATTACGAAAAGGGTCCCTGGCAGGAAATCTGGGACGCGCTATTCTGGCGTTTCATGCATGTACACCGCAGCTTTTTCACAACAAATCCACGACTAGGAATGCTGATTGGCAGTTTTGATAAAATGGAAACTGAGAAACAAAAGAGTTTATTGAATACGGCGCATAAATTTCTAAAATCACTGGATTGAAAATCTTATTTCCAGAAGTAATAACATCAACTGATTTTATCAGAACCGTTATTTACACCTGTCGAATTTGGGAATAAATATTTAGTGACCAGGATAAAAAATGCGACAACATTTGCAGTCGTCGTGGTCAGCAGAGTGACGATTACAGTATCTGAGAGTTGAAAAGAAAATTCAAAATGATCCGGCCCTTTGAAAATTCCTCCGTGAAACGGATTTATAAGGTAAAAATTCCCGACGCCATGTAGCCAGACGATGAGGACAACGATAAAAAGAAAGGTTGCAACCAATTGAAAAATACGGGCAGCATATTTTTTTCTTTCACTTATATCCTGGATAATACCCTGCAACTGGGCAATCTGCATTTGAAGCGATATATCCTTTTCTTTATCCAGATGTCTCACTTCCTGCAAGTTGCGAATTTCCTGCAGCAGCATTTCAGTTGTTACTGAATTTGGTTCTTTAACAACATTCTCATTTCCTGCCTCCTGAACCATTTGAATCCCATGCGCAACGATTTGCTCAGGACTGGGCGCGGATGGATTGTCTGATGAGATTTTGCTCAAAATATTCCTTAATAATGTCGTTGGAAATTATTGTGTTTTCTCCTTTCGCATAGGCCTGAGCCCATGGCGAATTTGCGGCATGCGACCAGTTGGAAAGTGTTACGCCATCAAGGTTTTTCGTTATCTCCCAGGTATATTCAATAGCCTCGGTTTCTGTTGATGACAACGTATAGGTTTCTGAAATTCCGGTAACTTCCGAAGGTTTAAAAGTAGCAGGCTGAGCAATAATCGGGCTGCTTCCCCACTTTTTATAAAGCTGATAGATCGACGGAATAACGGGACCAAATTTCCAGGCAAAAAATGGCTCACTACATAGCGGCGTGTCATAAAGAGCCAAATGTAGTCCATGTGCGAAAAAGACCATTTTCTGCAATTTCATCTGTGTAACCGGGCTTTCTGATGAAGAACCCATCCGCACAAACTCCTTTGCTACAATCTCTGCTGATATCATAAGGACAACGATTAAATGCGGACTAAAATATTCATTGTTAAACGTAATTCAAATTCAGAAATTATTCTGCAATCTAAGCACAATAACAAATATTAAAAAGGGGAAGTGCAGGAAATTTAATGAATTTCGTAATCGTATTTTGCTTATTATTAATGGTTTACCATTTTCAAATCGTATGATTGTTAGCGTTGCGACTATGTCGTGGCGTTTCTTGGTAACTAACAACAAAAAAGCACTTAACGATTTCTCGTTAAGTGCTTGTCATTCAGGGCTCCCGAAGTTGGGCTCGAACCAACGACCCTCTGATTAACAGTCAGATGCTCTAACCGGCTGAGCTATTCAGGAATTTCAAATCCGATTGTGTATCTGAATTGTGGTGCAAATATAGCGGTTCGATAAATATGACGCAAGTCTCAGATAAAAAAATTTTTCAACTTTGAACCTTCGCAAGTATTAACTCCTTGACTTTCTTTGCATCTGCCTTTGAAAAATTATTTATAATTATTTCCGGGCGCATGCGTGGAATCACTCGAATCGTCGAAAAGAACATACTATTTTCAATTTCCACACCAGAGATATCAGAATAAAAAACAAAATTATCTGTACTTCTGAAAAGTTTCTTCACTGTAAAGGTCACGCCTTTATCTCCAAATGATACTTCATCCGGAAACATTGGGTTCATTAGCCCGCTGGCTTTAAAACGATCATTCATATAAATTGTCTTTGAAAAAAGTTTACGGTGTTCAAATGGTCACAAAGGTACGTATACTACCTTTTTTGTTTCAAAAAATTCTTCTTTAAAATAGTCCGAAAGATCATAAGTGCGGGTTTTCATATTCAACTCCGCCAGCTCCTCCGTAAGATCTCCTCCTTTTAAGTATAAAATACCGTTCCTCAACGAATGAAAGGAATTACGACTGATATTCTTACGAACCCAACCAACAAATGGCGTGATGCGGGTTACAGCACGACTGACTACAAATTCATATGTATCTTCAAGCCTTTCCGCCCTGATTTGCTCGGCTTTTACATTTTTCAAATCGAGCGCAGTGGCAATTTCCTGCACTACTCTGATTTTTTTTCCGATACTATCGACCAAATGAAACTGCGTATCCGGAAACATAATGGCAAGTGGGATTCCGGGGAAACCTCCACCCGTTCCCACATCCAGCACTGAGGTCCCGGATTTAAACTGCATCACTTTCGCAATGCCCAAAGAATGCAAAACATGGCGCTCATACAAGGTGTCGATATCCTGACGTGAAATCACGTTTACTTTCGAATTCCAATCCTGATATAATTCTTCTAACCGGGTAAATTTTTCAATCTGAGTTTCTGTCAGGTCAGGAAAATATTTCAATATTAATTCCATGTATTTCGAGGTTTTCTTCTTGTCATTACAAAAAATCCGAAGAAGACATAATAAATAAAAAATGCAAAATCCATTAACAGAAAACTGAACCATTCAACCGTCTGGTCAAGTCTTCTATTGATGATAAAAAACAATATCCACTGGATAATCCAGCGAGTGCCTGCAACCACTCCTAATTCCTGAAGCAGCAAAATATCTTTATTAAACAAAGCAAATCCCAATGTCAAAAAAGTGAGTATCCAGACGGCCACATGCGAAGACGAAAGAATTCCCAACATCATTTTATTTCGCTTCCTGTAAAACTGGCTTACTGCCAAATGTCTCCTTTTTTGCCTTAACCAGCCAGACCAGGTGGATTTTGGCTTGGAATACACGAATGATTCCGGCTCTATTGATATGGCTGTATTTGTACTTGTTGATACTTCATTTAAAAAAATATCATCATCGCCACCCATAATATGACGGTGTCTGTAAAATCCTTTATTGGCAAAAAAGACCTGCGTTTTATACATGATATTTCTCCCCACTCCCATATAAGTAAGCCCTGCAAGAGAAAAGGAAAGATACTGAACAGCGGTGTAAAATGTCTCGCAACGGATAAACCAGTTCAACAATCCGGATTCCTTCTCATAAGGGGAAAATCCTATTACGATATTTTTATCTTCACTGATCTGGGATGTCATAGCTGTTATCCAGTGCACCGAATTTGGCCGGCAATCTGCATCGGTCATCAACGCAATCGGATACTTCGCCTGCTTCATCCCGACTGTCAATGCATATTTTTTTGGAGTAACATGACTGAACTCATCGTTTATTCTGATATAGCGAATATGTTTCCAGCTATGAATATTTTCACGCATAAAATCCTCGCTTCCGTCGTCCGATCTGTCGTCCAGAAGGATCACCTCAAATTCCGGATATTCCTGCGCATCCAGAAGCGGCAGCAATTCCATCAGGTTTTCCTTTTCGTTCAAGGCACAAACTAATACTGTTACACCAGGTGAATCACTTCCATAGTTCGTACTCTTTCCGTAAAAAGCCAGACGCGTGAAAATAAAAAGGTAATAAAACAGCTGAATCAGAACAAATGCGCAAAGCGCATAAAGTAGAGAATCCGTCACGATAAAGAGGGGTTGTAAAATTTTTCCATATGTAATTCTACAAATATACAGTCATTGTCAGGATTGTTTGTTCCCTTCCACCTATTTTTGCAGACTCATATTTTATAATACATTAATGAAGTTCACGCTACAAACTCAGGATCCACAATCAAAAGCACGTGCAGGTGTTGTGGAAACAGACCATGGGACAATCCAGACGCCTATTTTCATGCCGGTTGGTACCGCAGGAACTGTGAAGGCTGTGCACCAGCGGGAGCTGAAAGAAGACGTAAAAGCACAAATTATATTAGGTAATACTTATCACTTGTATCTTCGTCCGGGGCTTGATATTCTACAAAAAGCCGGAGGCCTGCATAAATTCAACGGATGGGACAAACCTATCCTTACAGACAGTGGCGGATATCAGGTTTATTCGCTCGCGGGCACGGGGAGAAAAATCAACGAGCAAGGTGTGGTATTTAAGTCACACATTGACGGTGGGATACACACATTCACACCGGAAGGCGTGATGGATATACAACGTACAATCGGAGCTGATATTATTATGGCTTTCGACGAATGTACGCCATACCCCTGCGATTTTACCTATGCGAGAAATTCAATGGAAATGACGCATCGCTGGCTGGGCAGATGCTGCACTCGTTTTGACGAAACAGAACCACTTTACGGACATAGTCAAACATTGTTCCCGATCGTCCAAGGGAGTGTATATAAAGATCTTAGAAAACAATCCGCGGAAGTTATAGCTTCCTACGAACGGGAAGGAAATGCAATTGGTGGATTGTCTGTAGGTGAGCCTGCTGAAATAATGTACGAACTTACCGAAGTAGTTTGTGATATTTTGCCAAAAGATAAACCAAGATATCTGATGGGTGTCGGGACACCGGCCAATATCCTTGAATGTATCGCCCTGGGCGTTGATATGTTTGATTGTGTGATGCCTACCCGTAATGCGCGCAATGGCATGATTTTTACTACCGAAGGCATAATAAACATTAAAAATGAAAAGTGGAAAGATGACTTATCAGCGATAGACAAAAATCTCGGAGGTTATGTTAGTACATTCTATTCTAAAGCGTACCTTCGTCATCTCGTGAAATCAGAAGAAATGCTGGGAGCTCAAATTGCAAGTGTTCATAACCTTACTTTTTATTTATGGCTTGTAAATACCGCCCGGGAGAAAATAATCGAAGGAAGTTTTACACCCTGGAAGAAAGAAATTGAAAAAAAATTGATGCAACGTCTTTGAAAGTTAGAAAAAGAACATTTCTTTCGGGAAGAATTTGTTTTAATTACAGTTTTATTGCTGTATTTCGAAAATTGAGGTTGGTAAAATGACATTGTTAACCTAATTTTGTGCCCACTAGGCATTTTTTGATAAGGGAATATCTGGCCACGAAAAAATATTGTTTTTATTATAAATTGATTATTAACGATCAATCCTAGTTAATCTTAATAACGCTAACTTGAATAGTATGAAAAAAGTATCCCAGTTGATTTGTTCGCTTGCCTTGGGGTCATTGATGGCTTTGCCTTCAGTTGCACAGCCCTTAGAGCAACCGAATTCTCCGGATTACAATCCAAAAGCTACCTATGACGGACCTTACAAAATGAATACATGGTCAATCGCGATCCATGGAGGGCCATCAATGTTTTTCGGTGATTTGAGAGAATATGATTTCTGGCCTGTTAACAAAAACAGCGACGACAGCCGCAAAGAATCAGGATCTTTTCAAGGAGGTATTACGATTAACAAACAACTTTCCTACTGGTTTGGTGCTCGTTTAGACGGATCTATCGGTAGCTTGAAAGGTATGAAACGCCGTAACTACAACCGTTACTTCAAAGGTGATTACCAAGATGTTTCTCTATCTGGAACAATCAACCTTAAAGGTCTATTAATGGGACCAAACAAAATGAAGCGTTGGAAAGTAGATGCGTATGCTGGTTTCGGTCAGATTTTCTACGACTCTAAAGCATATGATTTGTCAGGAACTCGTCCATTGGTACGTGAAACCGGTAAGAAAAATGACTGGATCATCCCAACAGGTCTTAACGTAAACTACGAATTGAGTTCTCGTTTGGATCTTGGTCTTGACTTCCGTCTTAACTACACAAACTCTGATTACCTTGATGCTACCTGGGGTGGAGATTACGACAGAAATGCTGATTTGAATTCTATCAAGGATGCAAAAACTTCTCGTAGAGGAAACTCTGAATTGGATAGCTACGGATATGGTTCTGTTGTTCTTACTTACAAACTTGGTAAAAAACCACTTAAAGTTAAGAAAGAAGACGGAAAATGGGCTTACAAGCCAGAAGATGGATATTATCACCTTCGTTACACAGATCCAAAAGTGTTGTTGAAGCCTGTTAAGATCCTTACGCTTGAAGAAATGGATTCAGTTGCAAAAGCAAACCGTCCAAAAGATATCGATCCAAGATTGCTTCTTGATACAGATGGTGATGGTGTTTCTGATTTCTTTGATAAAGAGCCAAATTCGCCAGCAGGAAGTATCGTAGATGGTAGCGGTCGTGTTCTTGACTTTGACACTTACGTGAAAAACGCATTGGCAACAGGAGCAGCATGTAGCGAAATCTTCGCAAACGTTCAGTTTGATACAGATAAAAACGTTCTTAAACCTGAATTCCAGGAAATGTTGAAAAACGTTGCAATGTTGATGAACAAAAACGGATGTCGTCTGCAATTGGCTGGTCACGCTGACCGTCGTGCAACTGACCGTTACAACATGGCACTTTCTCGCCGTCGTGTAGATGCAGTGAAAAACTACCTGATCAACGAAGCTGGTTTGAAAGATCCTAGCAAAGTAATCGTTGACTACTTCGGTTCATTCAAACCAATCGCTGAAAGTTCAACTCGCGATGGTCTATTGAAAAACCGTCGTGTAGAATTGAAACTTCTTCCATAAGTAAGAATATAATTCTAATAATGAGAAAGGCTCCCGAGTGGGAGCCTTTCTCATTTCAAATCACTAGATTTGAAATTCATTAGTCACACCATTAAATAGGTTCACATAAATTACACATGGCTCAATACGATTATTTAATAGTAGGTGCAGGACTTTGGGGTTCTGTTTTTGCGCATGAAGCTACAAAAAGAGGTAAAAAGTGTTTGGTTATCGACCGTCGCACACACACGGGAGGCAATACGTATTGTGAAAATGTAGAAGGTATTAATGTTCACAAATACGGTGCTCATATATTCCACACAAATGATAAAGACATTTGGGATTATGTAAATTCTTTTGTTGAATTTAACCGTTACACAAATTCTCCTGTTGCCAATTATAACGGAGAACTGTATAACCTTCCTTTTAACATGAATACTTTCTACCAGCTTTGGAAAGTTCGGACTCCCGAAGAAGCAAAGGCCAAAATTCAGGAACAGGTTAAGGAAGCAGGAATTACAGATCCAAAAAACTTGGAGGAGCAAGCCATTTCACTGGTTGGAGTAGATATCTACGAAAAACTGATCAAAGGTTATACTGAAAAACAATGGGGCAGAAAAGCGACTGAGCTTCCTGATTTTATTATCAAAAGACTTCCGGTTCGTTTTACTTACGATAACAATTATTTCAATGATAAATATCAGGGAATTCCCATTGGAGGTTACAACAAGCTTACAGAGGGATTACTTGAAGGCATCGAGGTCAGGCTGGATACCGATTTTTTCGCCAATCGCGAAGAATTGAGTGCGCTGGCTGAAACAGTGGTTTATACAGGACAAATTGATGAATATTTCAATTTTAGCCACGGCTCACTGGAATACCGTAGTTTACGTTTTGACAACCAATTATTGGATCAGGACAACTATCAGGGAAATGCGGTTATCAACTATACGGATGCAGAAACGCCTTTTACCCGCATAATCGAGCACAAACATTTTGAATTTGGAACGCAGCCAAAAACGGTAATCACGCATGAGTATCCGTCTGAATGGACTACCGGTGCTGAACCCTATTATCCGGTAAACGACGATAAAAACACAGCTGTTTTCAATCAGTATAAAGAATTGGCAGCAAACGAAAGTAACGTGATTTTCGGAGGCCGTCTTGCTGAATACCGTTATTATGACATGCACCAGGTTATCGGTTCTGCCTTGAAAAAAGTACGCGTTCATTTCGGCGAATAAAGCGTAAAAATAATACACACACTATACAGCCGGTTGGCTTTAATTTATGAAGATCTTTTATGCTACCAGCGCAGCTTTGCTGCTGCTGGTAATTGCGTTCGGGTGCCGCTCAAACCGGAATTCTCCCAGTATCATATCCGAAAATTTTACGGATAATCCGATTCAGCAGGATAAAGGAGCCTATTTGATTAAACCTGGCGATAAGTTATTGATAAGTAATCGCAACTGGTTTACGTCCTTATTCCCGGATCCGGCAAGAACACAGGATTCCCAAAATTCTGATCGCGGATATACGGTCAGCGTTCATCAGGACGGCACTATTAAATTACCAGAAATCGGGTCGATTCGCGTTGCTGGACTTACGCGTCGAAAAATGGCTGATTCATTGGCTACCCGTTACGGTGACATTGTTCGGAATCCAGTTTTCGAAGTCGAGATAACGAATTTAAGGGTTAAAGTTCTTGGCGCATGTAACATTCAAGGTGTTGTTCCGTTGGATAAAGAGACGCAGTCGCTTGGTGAAGTTCTGGCTAAGGCCGGCGGAATTAAATTTAACGAGGCAGGAGAAAAAATTCAGATAATCCGTGGCGATGGACAAGAGCAGAAAATCATTGAATACGATTTCCAGGAACTGGGAGATCCAAGAATAATGAATCTCGCAGTTTACGACAACGACATTATCTACATTCCACCTTCCCGGGAAGGTATGCGATCTGTCAAATTATCCAGAAAGCTCATACTTATTCAACCCATACTGATAGCTCTCAATCTCGCTATCCTGATTATAAATCTTACAAAATGACGATTCCTGCTATTATAGATTCTGATGCTTCCGATTTCTTGCAGACACTAGGACTGGATTTGCATATGCATGTTTTACCAGGAATCGATGACGGAGCTCAAAATCTTAAAGATAGCCTGGCTTTGATTGACGCGCATTATCGTGCCGGGATCAGGAAAATTATTGCCACACCTCACATAAGGATGGATTTCTTTGTCAACACACAAGAGTCCATTCATTATGCCTGGACTGCCCTAACAGAAATAACGAGGGAACAATATCCGGATCTAACCATTCACTACGCGGCGGAATATTTCGCCGATGATTATTTTTTAACGCTTTTAGATAAGGGGGAAATACTTCCTCTTGCAGGAAATTATGTTCTTGTAGAAACATCCTTGCGGCATGATCTTGAATATTTTCCGGACATTTTAAAAGAAATGATATTGAAAGGATACAAACCTGTCGTAGCTCATCCGGAACGGTATCGGGCATGGCATGACAAGCCCGAACGTTATGATGAGATATACGAACTGGACGTAATTTTTCAAATTAATATTCTTTCCATAGGCGGCGCTTATGGCCCAACAGAACAATTTATAGCTGAAAAATTAATTCAACAGGGTTGGATCGGAGCTTTGGGAAGTGACCTTCACCGGATTGGTCAGTATAAGTATATAAAAAAGGCAGTTGAGAATCCTTATTTCGAAAGTTTGAGTGACGTAAAACTGCTAAACCATACTTTACAATCCGATTAGTCGTATGAATAAAGGGAATGACAGTGCTTTTTTTGAAGAATTTCTAAATCACTCTGATTCCCTCGATATCCAAAAGGTATTCAAAGTGATTCTAAGCCGCTGGTATTGGGTGGCAGGATCACTTTTCTTTTTTGCACTTGTTTGCTTTTTATATCTCAAATTAGTGACGCCCCAATACGTGGCAAGCATAGATCTTAAATACTCAGATAAGCAATCTGAACTTGACGAGATCGCCAGTTCGACACCGGCCCTATTGCTAAACGACGGCAGCAGTGATTATCTCACCGAAAAGTATAATGTAAAATCTCAGGAAGTTGTTGAGGCCGCTTTGAAAAAACTCAACAATCCATTTACCTTTTATCGGTTAAAAGATTTCAGAAAAATTGACATTTATCCGGTCAAGCCACTGCAACTAAAAGTTCTCCACTACGATCCATCAAAATTTACTCACGGAACATTTCATATTGATGAGGAAAATGAACTTTCCTATGAGTCCTCTTATAATTCAAAAATCAGCGAAGGTGCTGTTTATAGCATTCCTGGATTAACTTTGGTAGTTGAAAAAGTCAATACTGACGTTGATTTTGATGTAAAATTCATCTTCAATGACCCCGCCAATCATGCCAGGGACTATATCAAACATATTGATCTTGTTGAAGTGGAGGAAGAAATGCCAGTTTTGAAACTCGCATTTGAACATCACAACAAACCATTTGCCAAAGACTTTTTAGAAAAACTTTTAGAGTGATATCAGGAATACAATCTCAGGCAAAAGCAACGCTCCTCCGATCTGACACTGCGCTTTATAAATGATCAGGTGAAATTTTATGCACTCGCATTAAAAGACGCTGCAAGGGATCTGGAATTATTTAAACAAAAAAATGCGGTACTGGACATAAGCAATTCAGCTAACGACATCGCTGCAAAAACGAGGGAAATGGATCAACGACGGAATGAGTCCGAGATCCAGAAAGCATATATTTCAATGCTTGAAAATAACCTCGGTAGTACTTTTGAACCCGTTGACTACCTTTCAGTTGGGTTAGACGGAACAACGGATGGAGTTCTTATTGTTCTTTTGGAACAGTTTAACACCCTCATTTCCAAGAGAAAAGAATTGCTGATCAAGTACAGTCCAAAGGCGCCCGCCGTAAAAAATCTGGATGAAGAACTCGGCAAATACCGCATACAGATTTTGGAAAATATTGCGCTTCAAAAGCAAAAAAACACAGGTATCCTTAAAATTCTGGATGCCAATATTCTTGCACTTAACAAGCGCTTTAATCAGATTCCTGCATTGGAAAAGAATTTTATTTATCTGCAAAGCAACTTCGAAGTGAAAAAGAATATTTATTCGCTCCTTATGAATAAAGAAATAGAATCTTCGATTGTTAGGGCAGGCATGTTGCCTTCTTTTAAAGTGATCACGTTACTGGATGTTTCAAAAGTTTCGCCGAAATCAACTCAGATCATCACAGTGTCTATCTTTTTAGGATTATTGGTTGGATTATCCTCCATTTTCCTACAACGCTATTTCAATAAGAAATTTACCCGAATTGACATGATTTTAAGATCAGACCAGATAAACCTTCTGGGTTTGATTCAGCATTTCCCTTCAAAACAGAATAAAAGAGGAGTTTACGATCTGAAAGCATTGATCTCTGACCGGTCTGTTTTTGCTGAATCGGTAAGTGCATTACGAACACGAATAAGCTTCCTCAAACTGGACAAAAATCTCCACCCGGAATCCGGCAAACAAATAGTTGTTACTTCTGAGAAAGCTGGAGAAGGCAAAACTTTTGTTTCTATCAATCTTGCCTTGTCGCTTACCAAGATTGGCAAAAAAGTAATTGTTATTGGCTGTGATCTCCGTAAATCTAAACTCCATCACTTTTTTAATGACACTAACCAGACAGGATTGAGTTTCTATTTGCAAAAAAATAACGCTGAAAAACCGATTAAAACCTCCATTATTACAAATCTGGATTATATTCAGGCTGGTCCTCCCCCCCTTAATCCGGCTGAACTTTTGCAAGGAAATCATTTCCAGGAATTGCTAAGCTTTTGTCGAAATAATTACGATTATGTAATTCTGGACACCGCTCCCGTTGGATTGGTATCAGACAATATTCCATTTCTTGCTCAAAGTCATTTGGTATTATTCATTTTAAGATGGCTATACTCTGAACAAGAAGCTTACAAACTTCCTTCGCAGCTTGTTACCGATTACGACATTGACAAGATTCAGGTACTTGTAAACGATTTTTATCCGGATGAACTTTCAGTCCAATCACTTCCTCCTCAACAAATTATCAGGGATATAGTCCATATCGTTATGACTATTCTTACATGGAAAATGCTGAAAACGAAAATAAATCCGGAGCACTGAAAAGAATAAAAAATAAACTCAACGCAACCCGATAAACATTGATCTTATGACACACTGTTGCTATGAATTATTTAGAATTTCAAAAACCAAAAGTCGTTGCAGAGGTTGGTTGCAACCATATGGGCGAGCTTTCCATCGCAAAAGAATTAATTCGTCTGGCCAAGGATTGCAATGCTGATTACGCCAAATTTCAGAAACGAAACGTAAAGGAATTGCTTTCCGAAGAGCAATTTCATGCTCCACATCCTGTCGCTTATAATGCCTTCGGGTTGAACTATGGCGAACATCGGGAAGCGCTGGAATTCTCAATTGAGCAACATGCTGAACTCAAATTTTATGCCGAGTCTATCGATATTGGCTACTCATGTTCGGTTTGGGATGTTACATCAGCCAGAGAAATAATAAATCTTGACCCCGATTATATTAAAGTACCGGCGGCTTGTAACAATAACTTTAAAATGCTTTCACAACTTCGCGATCATTACAACGGCGAAGTTCATGTTTCTGTTGGCATGACAACCTGGGAGGAAATTGAAGCCATCATCAAATTTTTTGAAGAAAAAAATCAGGCACACGATCGCTTGATTTTATACAGCTGTACATCCGGATACCCGGTGGCATTTTCCGATGTGTGCCTGCTAGAAATCAGGAAATTATATTTCCACTTTGAAAACCGGGTCAAAGAAATCGGATTTTCAGGACATCATCTGGGTATTGCGATCGACATTGCCGCATATACCTTGGGAGCAAAATGGATTGAACGTCATTTTACAAAAGACCGCACCTGGAAAGGCACCGACCACGCGGCATCATTGGAAGTACCCGGACTGCAAAAGTTAGTCAGGGATCTGCACCACTCCTTTGAAGCCTTGATTTATAAGAAAAAAGAAATACTGGAAATTGAAAAACCCCAACTTAAGAAGCTAAAACATTACACGCAATGACCGAAGTTTTGGCTATCATTCCAGCACGCGGAGGCAGCAAAGGACTTCCTGGAAAAAACATAAGATTGTTGGCAAACCATCCTTTGGTCGCTTACAGCATCAAAGCTGCTTTGGATTCACGCGCATTTTCGAGAGTAATTGTTTCGACTGATTCACCCGAAATCGCAGAAGTCGCCAAAGAGTATGGGGCTAAAGTACCGTTTTTCAGACCAGCCAAATATGCTCTCGATCTAAGCACAGATCTGGAAGTATTTATTCATGCCCTCGAATGGCTGAAAAAAAATGAACATTATGATCCCGAACTGGTTGCACAGTTCCGCCCTACCTCTCCGATCCGTTTTTTAAATGATATAGAAAACTGTATTGAAAAATTACAGAATTCTTCTGCGGACAGTTTAAGAGTTGTAACGGAAGCATTTCATACGCCATACAAAATGTGGGAAATCAATCAGGATCAAAGCATGAAACCTTTGCTAAAAGAAGAGCAATTGCCTGAGCCTTTCAATCAGCCGCGACAGAATTTGCCTGCCGTTTATTGGCAAACAGGCACACTGGATGTTATCAAAACGCGAACGATTATGGAAAATAGCTCAATGTCGGGACAGAAAATTCTTCCCTTCATTATCGACCAAAGATTTGCCATTGATATAGACGACTTAACAAGTTTTAATAAGGCAGAAGAAGCAATGGGAATGTATGATTGTGTAAAGTTTCCATCCTGATGAAATTTACCGATCCCATATTGATTTTAGGTGCAGGTTCCATTGGAGAGAGGCACATTGCGATACTTCAAAAACTCAGCTACAATAACATTTGGGTTTACAGGCAGCGTAATTTGCCCTTTCTTACGATCGAGCAGGATACAGTTTCCATCTTTACTGATTTAAGTAAAATTAAGCTGATAAATCCATTCGCTGCGATCATTTGTACTCCAACTTCACAACATTTGGAACAGGCCCTGTTTTGCGTAGAACGTAACATCCCCGTTTTGGTCGAAAAACCCTTGTCAGGCAATTTGGCCGGTCTTGAAGAGCTGAAACGAAGTGTGTTACGAAACAAAACTTACGTTCAGGTTGCGTATATGCTGCGTTATCATCCCTATTTTCAAAGAATAAAGACTACAATTGATTCTGGCGACTTAGGTAAACTGGTGAGCATTCAGTCGAATTGGAGCGAGTATTTACCTGATTGGCACCCATATGAAAATTACCGCGAATCCTATGCGTCGCGAAAAGAACTGGGTGGAGGCGCAGCATTGACATTAAGTCATGATATCGATCTGTTGAACTGGCTTGCTCATTCGCCGGTCGAAAATTGGCATACGAGAAAAAATTACACCGCAATGCCAGAAATAGACGTGGAATCAGCTGCGGATATCTCGATACATTACAAAAATGGTGTTACAGCAAAATGCCATCTTGATTTTCATAGTAGAACAGCCAAACGTTGGTATCGCTTTGTATTTGAGGAAGGTTATATGGATGTGGATTATCTCAAATCAGAATTAACTACTTGTTTTCGCAGAACAATATCCACAGAGAGTCTTGTCGAATTTGATCGAAATCAGCTTTACACCGCTCAGATACTCAATTTCTTCGCACAGATTGAAGATAAAAACGTTGTCAAAAATGCTTTGAAATTCATCCAGGAATCTGAAACTATCCTATCTATCTGCCAATAAATGAAGAATTACAACACTCACACTTCGCTGTTCATTTCAGAAAAAGTAATACTAATTACGGGAGCATTCGGTCTGATCGGGCAAACGATTGCCATGTCGTTTCTCGAACAAGGTGCATATGTAATTCTGGCCGATATTAATTTTGATAAACAAAAGGAGATTGAAAACAAACTCACCGCGCTTTCCATAAAAGATCGTTTTCTTTTTCAAAAGTTAGATATAACCGATGAAGAAAGCTGCCAGAATACAGTTACCGCCATAGTAGAAAAATTCGGAAGGCTCGATGTTTTGATTAACAATGCGGCCATAGATGCCAAATTCGATCAGGAAAATTATAGCTCGGTCAATCACAGCCGATTCGAAAATTATCCGCTTGATTTACTTAAAAAGTCAATCGATGTAAATGTAATCGGAACGATTCGGATCACGCAGCATGTATCCCGGCTTATGCTGAAACAAGGGTCAGGAAATATAATCAACGTTGCTTCAACTTATTCCGTCGTTGCTCCCAATCAAGGTTTGTATGATTATGGTGATGGGAATCAGAATTTCAAACCCGTTGATTATGTCGCGACCAAATCTTTCATTCCAAATTTCACGAGGTATATCGCAACGTTTTATGCCCGTAATAATATTCGTTGCAATGCCATAGTTCCTCATGCAATCGCTAATAATCACGAGCAAACATTTATCAAAAACTTTTCAAAGTTATCTCCACTTGGCCGGATGTGTGATCGGGAAGAATTGACTGGTCCATTCACTTTTCTCGCTTCGGACGCTTCAAGTTATATGACCGGCTCATTGTTGACAGTGGACGGAGGCTGGACTGCCTGGTAAAAATTACATGTAGCTATGCAAAAAGTATTGTTCATTTCGGACGAATCACCTTTCAGTTTTAATCATTCTGGTGCCGCATCTTATAAAACAAGCCACCTGATGCTTCTGAATCAGCTGGAAAATCTTGATATTTATATACTTAGTCTCACCAAAAACTCGGGTTCTCATACAAAAGATCCGTTAGTAATTCCAGGGCTTACATTTAAAAATATATCATTTTTAAATGTCCGTTTCCCTTCGGCTCAGAAAGTTTATCCGCTTCCTAAAACCGTGTTTAAATTCATTTTTAGCGCGAAACGTTTAACCCGGGATTCGCTCATTTTCCCAACAATTAATACTACCAACATATGCATACTTCAACGCCAGATTGATAATTTAAAACCTGACATTATCTGGGCCGAACATATTGAACCGCTTTTACTAGCAAGTCATTTGCAAAACTTTACAGGCAAAATTATTTACAGCCACCACGATTTCCTATGGAAACTTCTTTTGATCCGGAGGCGAAAATCCAAAGATTTCATTCAATCGTTTTTGTATTATATCATACAAAAAAAAGCCATTCAGAAATTTGGGAGATACGTCGTCGGTGGAGCTTCCAATGAACTGCAAGAAATTCGAAAGATCAATACATTTTCCTCAACATTGTATATCCCCACATTATACCCGATCATAAATCTTCCGGAAAGTTCTCCTTTGCCAAAGCCTCTGAGAATTATTCATCTGGGCTCTCCGAAAGCTACTGCAAACCGTATTGGCGTTAAAAATTTACTATGTAAAATCATTCCTAAACTGTACAATCAGGTTGAATTCAAGTGCTATTTGATTGGGATTAACAATACAACCGACCATGAATTACACAAACTTCTTGATCAGCCGAATGTCATTTGTGAAGGCTTTGTTGACAATCTGGAATCTGTTTTACGTCCTTTTGACATCCATATTTTACCGTATAATAAAGCCACAGGAAGTCGGACGCGATACTCTGTCGCAATGAATCATGGGCAGGTTTTGATTGCACATAAAGCATCGATAGAAGGAATTGAAGGCTTGGAACATAATCAAAATTGTATTATTAAAAATTCATTTGAAGGTATGGTGGACGCTATTATCCAGCTAAATAAAAATCCTGCCGAGCGTATCCGGATTGGTAAAAATGCTAAAAGATGGCACGATGAAACACATCAAATTCAAACGAATGCTTCAATTTTAAAACAGTGGCTTTTAACGAATAACATTTGTCATGATTGAGAACGAAGAAGACTGGGATATTGAAATTGTTCCAACCACAGGGCTATTCGAAATTGACTGGCGTGAACTATGGCAATACCGCGACCTGATTTTACTATTTGTTAAACGCGATCTGACTGCAACGTATAAGCAGACGGTGCTGGGACCAATCTGGTTTTTCATCCAGCCGATAATGACAACGCTGATGTACGTTATAATCTTCGGTAACATCGCGCAAATTTCCACTGACGGGATGCCAAAAATTCTTTTTTACCTGAGCGGAATTACCGTCTGGAATTACTTTCAGGAGTGTCTTATGAAGACTTCGGAAACATTTATTGCCAATCAAAGCCTATTCGGAAAGGTTTATTTCCCACGACTGGCCGCGCCTATCTCCATTGTTATTTCAGGACTTTTAAAATTTTCGATTCAGTTTGGGCTATTTCTGATCGTTTGGCTTTATCACCTGACTCAAACCGAATCTGCCATCTATCCAAACCGGACCATACTATTTCTCCCTTTTTATATCCTCCTCATGTCCGGATTTGGTTTTAGCTGTGGAATTTTAATCTCTTCCCTGACTACCAAATACCGGGACTTACGTTTCTTAATCCAATTTGGAATTCAGCTGCTCATGTATGCAACACCCGTAGTGTATCCCCTGGCTCTTGTGCCTGAAAAATATAGATGGCTTATACTCTTGAATCCGGTTGCAAGCATTATTGAGGCGTTCAGATATTCTTTTACGGGACAGGGCAATCTTTCAATAGACCAGCTGATTTACAGCGTCGTGACCATTACAATTGGTTTATTTTTCAGTGTTTTAATTTTTAATAAAATTGAAAAAAATTTCATAGATACCGTTTGACCTTTGCCAGAAAACCAATAGGTGACCTACTTCCAAACCTTAGTCTAAGATAAAAGTATTCAGTTTGAAATGTCACAGACAGTCATTGATATCCACGATCTTTCCAAAATCTATCAACTGGGAGAAGTTTCCACCGGTTCGCTTTCCCGTGACTTGTCAAAATGGTGGCGGCTAAAAAGGGAACGAAAGGAAACCAGCAGAGAAATCCGAGCTATTGAAAATGTTTCTCTGCAAATAAAACAAGGAGAGGTTCTGGGAATTATTGGCGGAAATGGCGCAGGAAAATCAACGCTGCTGAAAATGTTAGCCCGTATTACAAAACCGACAGAGGGAAGAATAAGGATAAGAGGAAGAATCGCCTCGCTGCTTGAAGTAGGTACAGGTTTTCATCCGGATTTGACCGGCCGTGAAAACATCTTTTTGAACGGTGCAATTTTAGGTATGCGGAAAAAAGAAATTCAGGCAAAGCTGGAAGAAATAATTGCTTTCGCCGGAGTTGAACGATTTATTGACACGCCCGTAAAACGGTATTCTTCCGGAATGTATGTCCGCCTCGCATTTGCCGTGGCTGCACATCTCGAACCCGAAATACTGGTTATTGACGAAGTTTTGGCCGTTGGTGATATTGATTTTCAGAAGAAATGTCTTGGAAAAATGAAAGAGGTGAGCAGGAAAGACGGGCGCACTGTCATTTTTGTGAGTCATAATATGGCTTCTGTTAAACAGCTTTGTTCGCGGACAATCTCTTTAAAAAATGGCCAGATTCAATTTCAAGGAAACACCAGCGAAGTAATTAGCGGGTATCTGGACAATCTTCCTGTCGGGAAGAGCGAATTCAACTTTCAAAGCAATCCAACGCAAAGTGCCTCGATCAATTATGTAAGATTTACCGATGCGAAAAATGTATCGGCAAGTTCATTTTTAATAACAGATCCGTGGCAGCTGAAAATTGGCATAACTGTTCACTTTCCTGTTGCGGATCTGATCGTTTCTATGGGTTTAATTACAGCGGATAACATTCCTGTCAGGACAATCTGGTCAAAACCGTTCAAATTAAATCCGGGAAACTTTGAAGCCGTGTTTCTCGAAAATGAGATAATTTATAGTGCTGGGATCTATCACGTTGTGGTTTCAATATCAAAAAGCAATCATACAATTCAATATATCGATACGGATATTTACATCGCATTTGAAGGAAATCCTCTTGATAACACATTTCTCAAAACGAAGGAGGTCGGCATGATTCTCAATCAGATGAATGTCCAAATAATTGAGATCTCTTAATCAATTGCGGCTGATTTAAACCTGCGAAACAAAATATGATCTGTGTTAAACTACAAGGTGGTTTGGGTAATCAGTTATTTCAATATGCGACAGCGCTTGCTCTGGCCGAGTTTCATCAGACAACCGTCAGTTTGGATCTAAGTTTTCTTAAAAAACAGGATACAGGTCAAAAATATACCTTACGTCATTTTGCTCTCGATTTATTTGATGTTCCTTTCGAGGGGTTAACCTTTTGGGATGAGGTTGCATTGGCCTTAAGGCCATTCCCATTCCAAAATACAGCACAAAAAGTGTTGGGATCGTTAAATAAATGGATGATTTACAATGAAACTACGCTTTTATATAATTCTGATATCAGGCACAAAACGTCAAAAAATTCATATCTGACAGGGTATTTTCAATCTGAATACTATTTCCATACTATTGAATCGGAGCTAAGAAAATTATTACAATTCAAGATTCTGATTCCAAATGAGTTATCTGATAAAATAGAGCAAACCAACTCGGTAAGTTTGCATATTCGCCGTGGAGATTATGCGACAAATCAGGATGTTGCTAATTACCACGGACTTTGTTCACTTCACTATTATCAAAATGCAGCCCGATTCATTGCAGACCAGCAATCTGATCTGCATTTCTTTATTTTCTCCGACGAAATACAATGGGCAAAACAGCACCTCAAATTGCCATTTCCAACTTACTTTATCGAAGGTACTGAAGGGGAAGATTTGCGGTTAATGAGCCTGTGCAAATTTAATATCATTGCAAACAGCAGTTTTAGCTGGTGGGGAGCCTGGTTAAATAACAATCCCGGAAAAATTGTTATTGCTCCTGAAAACTGGTTTGCCGATGAAAAGGCAGAAAGTCAATCTTCCACTATTGTTCCCAAAACATGGATACGCCTTTGACTCCGAAAATCAGCGTGATCATGCTTGTCTACAATTCCGAAGCATATGTTTTTGAAGCAATTAAAAGCATTCTTAATCAAACATTCACAGACTTTGAACTGCTGGTTATAAATGACGGGTCAACGGATAACAGCGAAAAAATAATCCTTTCTTTTAAAGACACAAGGATTCGGTATTTCAAGAACGGACATAACGCCGGTATCATCTATTCCAGGAATTTTGGTCTGCAAAAAGCAAGCGGAGAATACATTGCCATGATAGATTCAGACGACATCAGCTTTCCGGTCCGGCTTGAACACCAGTTTAAATTCATGTCAGAAAATCCATTTGTGGGTGTTTGCGGAGCGGTTGCGGAATTTATTGGTACTAAGAAAGGAATCTTTGGACATACCGGAAACTCAATATCGACCTTCACAAAACTTATGATCACTCCTCCGTTCGGGCAGTCAACAGCCTTCATAAGGAAATCAGTTTTAGACGCATGGTGCTTACAGTATAATCCTGATTATGCTCATGCAGAAGATTACAAGCTCTGGCTGGACATTTCAAAGCACGCCGATATTTATTGTTTGCCAGAAACACTCGTTTACTATCGCTGGCATCTGACTAATGACAGTAGTTTGCATCAGCAAAAGCAGCAGGAATCTGCTGGTAAAATTCAAAAAGAGTGGTTTGAAATAGTATTAAACAGAAATCTAACCAAGTGCGAATCCATCATTTTTGAATGTAATCCATCATCCAAAACCTGCCTTGCCTATAATATTTTATGCTTAACAGTACTCAAAAGCGCTTCCATTCCCATTGATAAAAAAAGCGTAATGGAACAAAGAATACGTATGAACCGATCTTTCCTGAATAGTAGCTCAACGTGTAAAATCTTAAAGATCTCAATGCCATTCAGGATACTTGACAGGCTCATTTCGAGAGTAACGATCCTTTATTTCAAATAATCAAAATGAAAGGACTAGTTTCTGTCGTGATGCCCGCCTATAATTGCGCCTCGTATATACGGGAAGCAATTGAATCCATACTGAATCAAAGTTATGCCAATTTTGAACTATTAATTTGGGATGACGGATCATATGACGAAACAATCAGTCAAATTGAGGCAATCGTTGATTCAAGAATTTTTCTTTATCGAAACGTTGAGAATCATGGGTACGCCGCCGTTATGAACTCCTTATTCAGTGTAGTTCAAGGCGAATTTATAATGATTCAGGATGCTGATGATCGGGCTCATCCTCATAGAATTGAAAAGCTGATTAATGCTGTTAAAGCTAATCCCAAGATTGATTTAGCCGGATCACATTTAATAAAATTCTATCCGGACGGTAAACAAAGAATTCTGCATTCCGAACTTTCAGAGAATAAATTAAACAATTCTTTCCATCAACTCTCCCGTCCTGCTCTCACATTCGGCACTTTGCTGATGCGACGAAATGTGACCAAAATACCTTTTCGGAATCTAATGTTTATAACCCGGGCCCAGGATATTGATTGGTTGCACCGAGTGTCGGAACGGCATCGGTTTATGAATTGTGACGAATATCTTTATTACTATCGTCAACATGACCAGTCAATGTCAAACGCTAATAAAAAGGAGCATTTACATAACTATTTCTTTGGGAATATATCTGTTTTATAACTCAATCCCGGCGTACAAATGGCATTGATCTTTTACAACCGGCTTATGAAAAACAACTTCTGGGTTTTCTGAATTCATTACTAAGTGAAAAGAAAGCAATTGATCCTGTTTTTTGGGAAAGGCACCTTGCCTACCGTGCCAAACGAAATGGAAATTGGTTTGAAGCGGTATTGTTTGCACTCAGCGCCATAAAATTACATCCTTTCAAAAAAGCAGGATATCAGTGTTTGTATAAAACTCTATCCAGGAATTTTCGCTAATAATAGTTCTTTATCTCTGACTCGTGCCTTATGAAAATCGGTGTTGTTGCACAATATCTTGATACAAGACGCGACATTGTTGAAGTAATTCAGCGGTTGGCACTCAAACATGAAATCGTTGTTTACGCGCGTCAAGCGGATGCAGAAAAGTTTACTACTCTTTTAAGTAAAGAAATCATTGTTAGCCAAATTCCGGATTTCACAGGTTTCGCAAATTTTTCATCTTGATCTGGCAATATCTGTATCTGCTTTTTGGGCAAATTCCTGATAGCCGATATAATTATTACATGACGGAAAGAATAAAATTATTGAATCCTGATCTACAATCAGGTCAAAAAATTATCCAGTCAGTTTTATTATTGCTAAGCAAAATCACACCGGATCTGATGAGTTATGATCAGTATCTGAATGGATTCCTATTGACCAAAAACACATTGAAAATCCCGTCTTGTACCGATGTTTTTCTATGTTTCACAGAAATTTATCACGACTGGACGTTAGCACAAATTCTTGGCCAGAATAAACCCGTCTGGGTCTATGTATATAGCTGGGATCATCCATGTAAAATGAAGACTTTCAGTAAAAAGGTAAAATATTTAGTATGGAATGACGGAATCAAGAATGATTTGATTGATTTGCAAAATATAGATCCCGAAAAAATTTACGTCTGGGGAGCAACACAATTTGCTTACATCGATGCGTTTTTGGCTGCAAAAAGAAAATCTCAATATCCGACACCAGTTAATTCTCCTTATATCTACCTCGGATGTGCAACGGGCTATGAAAGTCTGGCTACAGAGGAAGTTAAATATTGTGGGCAGATTGCAACAAAGCTTCTGGAGATTTTGCCTCAATGGAAGCTTCTTGTGAGGCCGTACCCGTTTCTTAAAAACGAGCGGGTTTATCACGCATTAAACTACTTTCCAAATGTAATTCTGGATACCAGCCAAAGCGATAATTTGTTACATGAAAAATTTATTAAGATTCGGGATGCACAAGCTTTTTTTCATTTTGGGACAACCATGGGATATGAAGCGTCGTATTTTGACACACCATCCTTTTTGATTGATTTAACCGATATTAAAAAGGATAAACTCTTAAACGGATTTGTACATCAATATCAAAATGATAAATATCTCAACCAGGGGGGATCTAATGTGATAAAAAGCAAAGATGAGTTAGAGACTGTACTAAAAAATATTTACTGTAAAAAGGCTGATTTATATAACAATGAGAACCTTCGAAAGACGATGAAGCTGCAATCTTTTGACCAATTATCGGACAAATTAACGAGGCTTATAAAACAACCTGAAAACTGGATATGAAATTAATTTCAAAACCCTTAGTCCCGCTGGTTTCACAGTCTACCCTAACGAGTCGGGTAGTATTGCGGTTGTTGAACGAAATACGCCTGATCTACCGCAAACAACTACGTCAGAAATTGTTGAAAGAATTGTCGATTTTCAGAAATGAAGACCCATCTCAGTCGACAATACACATGTTAGTTTGCAAACGGGATTTTGAGATGGCAATAATCTCAGCCATGATTATTAATAATCTGGGTAATAAGGGACATTATTTCATTTTCCATGACGACGGCTCAATTGATGATGAGTTCGAAACAAGATTTTATGAATATCTGCCCGGCTCAAAACTAATCCGAAGAAAAATAGCAGATAAGATCATGGAGGAAGAACTTTCGATTTATCCTGCTTTACAGGAATATCGAAAGAAGCAGGTGCTCGCTTTAAAATTAGTCGACATTCCATTTTTTTCTCAGTCCAAACGCATTGCATATATTGATACCGATGTCTTATTTTTTCGTTATCCGGAAGAATATTTTCAATTGTTGGATAATAAAACCAACCTGAATATTTTCAATAAAGATATCGCGAGTGCCTACGTAACAGATGAAATTTCAATCGAGGGAAACCTAGGAATTAAGCTACTGCCAAAAATTAATTCCGGTCTTTGGATAATGAATAAAAAGGATTTCAGTTTCTCGATGATTGAATCCTGGCTAGAACATCGGTTTCTACATTCCTATTTAACGGATTACCGTCTTGAACAAACTTTTATCGCAATGCTGGCCAGCACGTCAGATGCTAAAACCCGCTATTTTCCGGCAGGCTATGATGTAAGTTTTGAGAAAGATCCCAAGGTCAGTATATGCAAACACTATGTTGGAAGAATTCGATATGGTTACGAATTGGAGGGGCTTAATTACATCATAAAAAATAAATAGGTACACGAATTGGCACACACTTATTTCAGTAGAATTTTGATTTTGCCCGATGCCGGCCCAAAAAATCCTTTTCAATATTTGATGGTCGGCTTCCTTCGAAAGAACGGATTGAACGCATTTGCTGCACCCAAGTTGAAACTCTTTAGTTTGTACACAGCAATTAAGAAAACAAATCCTGACGTTGTCTATTTCGATTGGATTCACAGTTTTATTTTGGGAAAAAGCTTGGCGGCCACACTGATGAAGTCTATTACTTTCGTGTTGGAAATCATGTATGCGTATCATATAAAATCGATATCTATGGTGCATACGGTTCATAATATCCAGAACCACAAAGGAATAAGAGTAAAATTCGAAAAGTTTGTTTATCGTTTTTTCCTTTTAAAATGCAGTAGGGTCAGGGTTTATTCTCTGGCAGTCAAAAATGAAATTATAGCAAAATTTAAAATCCTGCCGGAAAGAATTTTTGTAATTCAGGATATTCCATTTCATCATTATTATCCGAACGATTCAACAAAACCAGAAAGTCGGCTTCGGCTGGGTTTGGAAAGCGGAGATTTTGTGTATTTATTTTTTGGAAGAATTGAACCTTACAAAGGTATCCAAAACCTCGTCGAGGCATTTATAAAAATAGCACAAGATAATGATCGCTTGGTTATTGCAGGAGAAAGTCTCGATAAAGAATATTTATTGAAACTGAAAAATCTCACCTATCAGTATCCCAATATTATCTGGTACAATCAGTTTATTGACAAAAACAGCGTTCAGTATTTTTTTAACGCAGCAGACATTGTTGTCTTTCCATTTACAAAAATAGATCATTCCGGATCAGTGGATCTTTCTCTATCCTTTGCCAAACCGGTCATTACTTTAGCAACAGAAGCTTCTTCCTCATTGCTTGCTCACCAGCATTTTTTTCTTTTCCGACATCCCTCAAAACTGGCTGATCTTATGCGAAAGGCCAAAAACAGCGACCTCGACATAATAGGAAAACAAAACTTCAAAATTGCCGATTCAGCTAATTATTCTGATTTGCTAACATTGTTTAAAAGAGCCAATATCCGCGAAAATGAAAATACTTTTCGTCACGAACACATTTGAAAATGTACTGAATGGTCCGTCAAAATTTGCCCATTATCTGCTAGATATGAATGAAATCTTTGACCATGTAGAAATTAAAATTTTGACAGAAGACATATCTACTAATTCAAACCTTATTGACTCCGGCCATATTTTCAGGCTGGACCTTAAACTTAATTTCTGGACCAGATCATGGGGATTTGCTTATCGGATGTTTCCGTATTACCGGGCGTGTGTTCATATTCACCGAAGTTTTGAATTCGATATCGTAGTTTTTAATAATGCGATAACGGGAATCTGGTCAGCTTTTAAGCTGAATATTCCTGTTTTAGGAATGATCAATGATGACAATAGTTTATGTATTTCCCGAAAGAATTTTCAGAAAACAACTACATGGTTTCGTCATCTGATCTTCCATTATCTGGAAAAATTAGCATGCCAGTTTGAAGCAGGTATTATCGTTAATTCAAAATACTTACATGATTTGGCTCGGAAAAAATATAATTCAGAAAATATCAAACTCCATATTTTATACAAAGGTGTTGAGGTAAGTAATACAGTCAATTTTAGATCGGTTAACTCTGATCTCCCTATTAAAATCCTTTTTGTTAAGTCAGACTATATTCGTGGCGGCCTGTTTGATTTAGTCGAAGCACTTGGATTATTAACAAAATATAAGTTTGAATTACAGATAATTGGCCCACCCCATTCTCATAAAAAACAAATTCTCGAAGCGAATCGCTTTCTCAATCTCAACATTATTTTCAGTGGCCCGCGAAATCCTATTGAAGTGCAAAACTCCATACAGGTCAGCGACCTTTTTATAGTTCCATCGCGTAAAGAAGCACTCGGCGTTGCGAATCTAGAGGCAATTTCAAATGGCTTAACTGTCATTTCAACCAACGCCGGAGGAATACCAGAGGTTTTAAATTTCGGAAAAAACGGATGGATGACTGAACCGGGAAGTCCAAAAAAACTTGCAGAAATTATCTCATATGTTATTCAACACCCTGAGGAACAAATGCAAAAACAAAAAGATGGCTTTGCATTTGTAACGACCCATTTTTCGCAGACAAGCGTTTTAAACAACTTTCTGGAAATTCTTGATCATTACAAATCATGAAAATGACCTTTATTTCCAATAATTGGGCAGATGCGCATCAACAAACAAGGCTAAAAGCACTGATAAAATCCGGTATACATGTCGATTGCGTTGCTGTGTCTAGAAATTATTATCCTATAAGTTCTGAAATTGAACCTCACCGGATCGGAAAAGTTGATCATGCATCTTATACAAAACGACTCAGAACCTATATTTTACTTCTTTATAAACTGATTAAAAATTTTAAGTCGAATCAACTGATTTATGTGTACGGATTCGATTTAGCGCTGGTTGTTTTAATATTCAAAATGGTCTCCCGACGAAAAACCGGTGTTATTTATGAGGTCCCGGACATTCGGGAAATACTTTTTTCCCCAGATATTCGCGGGAAGCTTATACGCTACATTGAAAAACTGACAATACCTAAAATTGATCTCATAATTGCCACCTCGCCGGAATTCATTTCTGAATATTTTGTCAAAATGAGAAAAATCGGTATCCCGGATTTTAGAATAATAGAAAACAAAATTCATAAAGATCAATTACCCGGAGATTCAAAATGTCAACCCCAGATCGTTTCAACCAAAATTAAAATTGGGTATTTCGGTGTTTTACGATGTACAGCATCTTTAAATTGTCTAATTCTTCTGGCAGATAAAAATCAGTTTGAGATTATCCTGCACGGTATTTTCATGCCTGCCACAAGTGATTTTGAAAAGCGGATATCGAACCTGGAAAATATCAGATACCTAGGTCCGTACAGGGTGCCGGAAGATTTATCCAAAATCTATAACGAAGTCGATATTGTCTGGGCATCCTATCCATTTTCAGAAAATAAGTTTGGTAATCATCTCTGGGCGCGAACAAACCGATTCTATGAGAGCTTATTTTTTCATAAACCGGTAATCTTGCAGAAAGAGACTGCTGATGCCAAACGGGCGAAGACATTTGGAAATATTGCAATTGAAATAGATTTAAAAGATATCCATCAGGTTGTATCTCAGCTCTGTTCATTGATAAATTCAGATTATTTATCGTCAGCCAGAAAGTTGCTGGACAACATACCTGAACATCACTACCTGATCACAACAGAATATGAAAATCTTTCTACGTGCTTAAAGGAAAAGACATGATAGCCCGAAGGATCCATCAAAATGTGATTTTCCCGATTGCTTTTTTCTTCTTTCTGACGATAGGTAATTATTCCTTTTTCAGATATTCAATTCACGGAATTGAGAACGTACCGGTGTTCTTTAAACTCGCTCCTTACATTCGGTTGCTTCTGCCGGCCTGGATTATTTGTTATTGTCTTCAGGTAAATCCAAAACTTACTTACAAAATTTTCACAGATAATTTGGATATAGTTCTGCTTGTTTTAAGCTGGATGATTTCTTCTGTGCTCAGCCTGGACATTGACAGTTATCTGTTTTACGGCATCTGGACCTTGTTTTCCATCCTGTCAATTTTACTTTACATTTCCTTTTCTTCCATTATTTCCAATTCGAAACCGGCGTTTCTGCTTACAACATTAAATGTTTTATGGAAGGGGAATTTTATAATTCTTGTCCTCGACGTAGCGACAATGTTATTCATAAAGCCTCATGGCGGTATGTATCAGATTATTTTTTCTTCGAATACATTCTGGGCATATCCAACGATGATCATGGGAATACTGGCGATTATAAAAATGAGATTTTGTACAGATAAGCTGATCAGAAAATTCTATTTCCTCATCATATTTCTGATTTCTCTGACGGCAGTTTATTACTCCGCCCGTCGCAGCCCACTTTTCGCCCTCATTTTGACAGTCGCCTTAATCTATATTCCTCCGAAAACTCCACAAGTACTAATCATTTCAGCTTTCCTGGCAGTCTTTTGTTTTCTTCTTAGTTCATCAGCGGGGGAGAAAATTATAAAGTCACTTCCGGATTCTTATATGAAATACAGAATTGAGAGAATGTCGGGGCTGATCAGAGGACGAAAAGAAACCTCTTACTTGGAAAGGCAAAAAATCTGGAAAATATATCTGGATAGGTTTTACAATAAACCCGTTTTCGGAGAGGGTTTGGCTGCTGTAAGACGTATAACTGGTGGTATAAAAGACAAATCGGAAGGGGTTTCTGCACATAACACTTTTATAGGACTGCTGGCAGAAACAGGAATGTCCGGCGCGTTTCTAATGTTTATCGTTTTGGCAAGAAGCTTTTATTTATTGTTTAAATCAGCGAACGCAAACTGGATAAAAATTTACATTATTCTTTTTTTTCCTACACTTCTGATTAACTGGGTGGAATACAATCTGATTCCGGGGCAGATATTTTTTCTTTACACTATGATCATCTGGATTATGCCTCGCGGGCTGCAATACCTATCCAGATGAATGTCAGATACCTCTATAAAAAACAAAGACATGAAAAAATTTTCATGCCCTGTTTCACACTATACACACACTATATTTTTAATATCTTCTATATCAAATTTAATTTGATTGAATTTCTATTTGAGATTACAAAATAACACATTAAAGTTATCAGAAAAAAACTTTCGATTATGATTTTATTTATATTGCTCAGAAAACAATGAAATTATTAAATAAAAGCTTAACGAGAAACAAAAATACTTTATTGCTGACAAAAAATATACTTCAACAACTGGTTACATTCTCAAAACATCGAATCACTCACTAAGTCAGCAAAGTACATCAGAATATCTAAACCTATCCGTCACATCTTCCTACTTGGGTTCAACAACATCATTTCTGATAAGATAGTTGCAAGAGATTATCTGTCGGATTGAAAACAGAAATTTCTATCGGAACATTAACTACAACTTTTTCTATTTTAAATTTATACCCTTCTTCATCTCAAATAAGAGGTTTTTAGAATAATTAACCAACAAAATAAATTTTAGTGTCGCCTTTTTTGTTCGTAATGGATAGTTGGCTTGTAAACGAGGCATTTCATTACGAAACTCCGAAAGGATACGCTTACCTTGCAACAATTTTCACCATTTTAGTTCAGTCATTAAAGATGAAAACTAATAAAACGCGGTGAGATTTCCCGATTAGATTAAATAGAACCATTTACCAGACTTAATAAAGAATGCGCATTAACCCCGAAACGGTCGAGAGAATCAAACAAGCTGCTGACATCGTGGAAGTAGTTGGGGATTTCGTATCTCTTAAAAAGAAAGGTGCCAACTATTCAGCTTGTTGCCCTTTTCATAATGAAAAATCTCCTTCGTTTAACGTAAATCCCGTCCGCCAGATTTTCAAATGTTTTGGCTGCGGAGCTGCTGGTGATTCTATCAAATTCGTCATGGATATTGATGGAATCGGGTATGGGGAAGCGCTTCGGTATCTGGCCAATAAATATCAGATTGAGGTTCAGGAAGAGGAAGTTACAGACGAGGAAGCTTTACGCCAGAACGCTCGCGAAAGCTTATACCTGATCCTGAATTTTGCGAAAAACTTTTACCAGCAACAGCTTACTCAGACCGATGAAGGCCAATCGATCGGTGTCAGTTATTTTCGTGAAAGAGGTTTTACAAGTGATATCCAGAAAAAATTTGAGCTCGGTTACAGTACAGATACCTGGGATGCGCTGACAAAAGAAGCGTTAAGTAAAGGTTATACGGCTGATATTCTTTTGAAAGCCGGATTGCTGATTCATAAAGAAGGCAGCCAAACGGCTGGTTATGACCGCTTTCGCGGCCGGGTGATTTTTCCGATTCATAATGTTGCCGGAAAGGTTATTGCGTTTGGAGCCAGAATTCTTAAAACTGATAAGTCTCAACCTAAATATCTTAATTCTCCGGAAACCGAGGTTTACCATAAAAGTGATATTCTTTACGGCATTTTCCAGGCAAAAAATGCTATCAGGCAACAGGAAGCTTGTTATTTGGTTGAAGGATATACCGATGTAGTTTCGTTACATCAGGCGGGAATTGAAAACGTCGTTGCCTCCTCAGGAACATCACTTACGACCGAACAGATCAGGCTGATTGGCCGTTTTACTCCGAACATTACCATTTTGTACGATGGAGATATGGCCGGAATTAAAGCCGCTTTGCGCGGACTGGATCTGGTTCTTGAAGAAGGGTTGAATGTAAGTATTGTTCTTTTTCCTGATGGCGAAGATCCCGATAGTTATGTTCGCCGGGTGGGTGCCGAAGCTTTTAAAGAATATTTGAAGAAAGCATCGCGCGACTTCATCACGTTCAAAACAGAAACTTTATTACAGGATGCCGGTAATGATCCGTTCAGACTTGCGGCTGTTATCGGGGAAGTCGTAAACAGTATTATCAAAATTCCGGATGCGATTAAGCGTCAGGTATTTTTTCATCGAACCTCTGAAATGATGAAGGTTGATGAGCAAATGCTTATTTCGGAAGGGAATAAACTGCTTAGAAAACTTCATACACAGCCGAAACCGCAAGAACGGGGAAATACCAGACCGCCGAATTTCACTCCGCAAGGTCCGCAGGATATTCCATTTGCTGACGACGGACCGCCCGCTGACTTTTTTGCCGGAGATTCTCCGTCGGCACCGGCAGAGGTTGAAGAACCGTCGCAGCGCACGAAATTATATTATCAGGAAGAAGCGTTTATCAGACTTTTGGTCTTGTATGGTGCCAATGAGCTGGAACCGACCATTTCCGTTTGCGCCTATGTATTGGGAGAAATTCAGGGAATTGATTTTAAAGATCCTGTTTTCCATCATTTACTAACATTGTTTCGTGAGAATTATAGCAGGGAGAATGTTCTGAAAACTGACTATTTTCAAAATCATCACGAATCAGAGATACGCGATCTGACGATCGGCTGGCTTACCAGTAAATATGAGCTGAGCTCCTTATGGACAGAAAAATTTGAGATTTATGTCCCGTCGGAGCTTGACGTTCTTGACAAAAGCAGTTTCATCAATATCTTGCGATTGAAGAAAGCTTTCATTGAAGAAAAAATGAAAATCTGTATGGAAGATTTGAAAAAAGCCACAACAGAAGATCAGGAAAACGCAATCATGAACGAATATATATTTTATAAAGGCATCAGTATGGCTGCTGCAAAAGAATTGGGAAGTGTAATCGGATAAAATTTATCTTTACAGGATTATGCTTGATTTTCGACTGAAAGTTTTTTACACTGTTGCGCAAACCCTGAACTTTAACAGGGCAGCAGAGCAGTTGAATATCAGCCAGCCAGCTGTTACCAAACATATAAAGGAATTAGAACAGCAATATAATACCACACTTTTTGACCGGGCAAAAAAGAGAATTGTACTCACACGTTCGGGGGAAATTCTTTTTCAGCACGCACATCTGATTTTTGAACAATATCAAAAACTTGATTTTGATCTGAATCTTTTGCATAACAAGACCGAAGGCGTTTTACATATTGGCGCAAGTACTACGATTGCCCAATATGTGATTCCCTCCTACCTGGCTCGCTTCCATCAACGATTTCCTGAAATAAAGATCGAGCTGACGATGGCCAACTCTTTGGTCATTGAACAGATGCTGGTTGATAAAAAAATCGAGTTAGGTTTGGTTGAAGGAACCACACATAATTCTGATCTTAAATATTCTCCCTTTCTAAAAGATGAGATTGTCCTAGTAAGCAGACCTAAAAACGGTTTATTAAAAAAAAGGACTATCCTGCTAAAAGAATTGCCCAAACTTCCGCTGTTGACTCGGGAAACGGGTTCAGGAACTTCCGAAATCGTTGACGATTATCTGCAGAAGTTCGGAATAAAGATGAAGGATATGAATATTCATATGCAACTTGGCAGCACGGAAAGCATCAAAAATTACCTGCTGTTTTCCGATACATTCGCTTTCCTCTCGGTTTATAGTGTGCAGCAAGATTTAACTGACGACAGACTTTGCATTATTGACATCGACGGTATGGAGATGACCCGCACGTTTTCTTTCGTTACACGTCAAGGACAGCCCTCCCCTCTTTCCAAGCTTTTTGTTCGCTTCTGCTCCCTCAAACAATAACCAGAAGTTATTAAACCATACCATTTTTGATTTACTTCCGGCAGATTTCCTGGGTATTTTTGTCCAGAACTCAGACAAGAAATCATGGAAGCTGTTCATAAATATTTCCCGGTTACCGTTCAACATATTCTTTTCACGCTTGTTTTTCTTTTATGCCTTTTCCCGTGGGTAGATGCTCCTATCGCACTATTATCGGGATTTATTCTGACGCAGGCTATCGGAAATCCTTTTGCGCATTTAACGCATAAAGCGGCTCAGATACTTTTGAAAATTTCCGTAGTCGGTCTGGGTTTTGGAATGAATCTGAATCAGGCACTCGAAGCCGGGAAGGAAGGCTTTTTGTTCACGCTTATTTCTATATTTTTTACCGTATCAGCAGGACTTTGGCTTGGACGAAAACTTGGTGTCGAGTCTAAAAGCTCATTTTTAATCACTGCTGGTACTGCCATTTGCGGAGGAAGTGCCATTGCTGCATTATCACCGCTGATTAAAGCCAATGAAAAACAGATCAGCGTTGCGCTGGGCGTTGTTTTTGTTCTGAATTCCGCAGCTCTTTTCATTTTTCCAATTTTAGGAAATTGGATTCACATGTCTCAGCATGATTTCGGATTATGGTGCGCAATCGCCATTCATGATACGAGCTCAGTTGTGGGTGCCTCTGCCAAATTTGGTGCCGAAGCACTGCAAACTGCCACTACGATAAAACTGGAACGTGCACTCTGGATTATTCCGTTGTCAGTAATTACGATGATTTTTAACCGTAAAAACGGATCAAAAATAAATTTCCCTTATTTCATTGGCCTGTTTATCCTGGCCGTTCTATTCAGTAATTATTTTAAAGAGTATCAACTCGCTTATTCAAACTTGCTTGGTATATCCAAAAAATTACTTGTGATGACGATGTTTCTGATCGGAGCAGGACTCAATCTCGATGGTATCAAAGCAGTAGGCGCAAAACCGTTTTGTCAGGGAATCATTCTTTGGATCTTCATTTCTATTGTATCACTTTTCACTATTTCAATACTAAAATAACAAGTTTTGATTATTCTGTTCTTTGAATAAAAGCACTTAAAGTGTTAACTTATGAATAAGTCCATGAACTAACACTTCTCCATATGAAAACTTCAATTTTGTTAATTCTGTTTGCATTTATGTTTCCAGCCTGTGCGCCCTCGCACAAGATTCTTAAACCGGAAAAAGAAGCAAATTTTCGTCTCTCAGACTATTCCACGTTTGGTTTCTTTGATATCGAAGCAAAAGGCGATACCTCTCCCGCTACATTTGACAAAAATATTGCCATAATTAAAGATGCAATTTCAAAAAATCTTGAAGCGAAAGGCTTGAACCAGGCGCAAGAGCCAGCTTTGAAAGTTAATATTGCGATTTCTGTAAAAGAAGAAATTCAAACTAGGCAAACAAATTTCCAAAATGACGGCCGGCCGCTTTACATGGGACAGAGACGATATTCCTGGAAGAGCAAGGAGGTGGAAACCGGCAGGTATAAGGAAGGAACTTTACTGATAGATCTTGTAGACGCTTCTTCTAATAAGATGGTCTGGAAAGGCGGTGGAGAAGGAATTTTACCTGGAAAGGAGAAAGATTTTGTTAAAGAACTTAATGAAGTTGTTACTGAAATCTTCGCTTCGATAAATCAATAAGCATAAAAAAACCGGTTCTTGTTCAGAACCGGCTCATTATGTTATAGAAAAAACTATGCGTTGTTTACAACACTTCTAACTTTTTCGTTTACGTTGTCTGCTACTGACTCAGCTTTTGATTTCGCCGAGTTTACGTTTTTGAAAAAACCTTCTTTCAACTTGTCTGCCAATACAGCAAGCTCTTCAAGACTTTTTTCATATGTGTCTTTGGCTGTTCCACCCAGATCACCGGCTTTGGTTTTAACAGTACCACCAAAATCATTTGCTTTACTTTTAATCAGCTTACGTGTATCTTTCCCTTTTTTAGGAGCAACTAACAAACCAATGGCAACGCCTGTAAGTAAAGCACCTACCGTTCCGATCAGAAATTTTTGATTCTTGTTCATACCAAATTCTTATTTTGTGTGATGTAAAATAGATAGTCAACCAAATTTAACAAATACCGTGCCAAATTTATTAGTTAACGCCTTATTTACTCTTCCCCGTACTTTTTTCCTGCATTTTATTACGGTTTTTCTATTTTTCTCAACATCCGCATTCAGTCAATGGGACATTATGGATGCAAAAACAAAGGTTAATATGCGTGGCGTTCATACCGTTACGCCCACAATATGCTGGATTGCCGGCTCTTCCGGTACTGTTCTCCGTACAACCAACGGTGGTAAAAACTGGTCAGTATTTAAACTTCCAGGTGCTGATTCCCTCGACTTCCGCGACATCCATGCCTTTGGAAAAGAAACAGCCATCGCCATGAGCGCGGGACCTGCCGAATTAAATAAAGGAAAGATCTATCGTACTGAAAATGGCGGAGATACATGGAATCTTGTGTACCAAACTACACAAACCGGGGTATTTTTGGATGGTATCGATTTTTGGAATAAAAATCAAGGTATTTGCCTTGGAGACCCAATAAATGGCAGGTTATTTGTCCTGACAACCGAAGACGGCGGAAAAAGCTGGCAAGAATTGCCTATGGAAAACCGACCGGAAGCTCAGCCTGGTGAAGCTTGTTTTGCAGCAAGTGGAACTTCCATCCTGGCTGTTGGAAAAGATAAAGCTTTCATAGGGACGGGTGGCGGAAAAATGGCAAGAGTTTTCCGTTCAGACGATATGGGCCGTCATTGGCAAGTATCGGAAACCCCAATGCCAGCCGGACCAACAAGCGGAATCTTCGGGCTGCATTTCTGGTCTAAAAAACATGGAATCGCCGTGGGTGGTGATTATAAAAATACAAGCGACACAACAAGAAATGTGCTGCTAACCGAAGATGGAGGCATGACATGGAAATTTGGGGCAAGCACAAAACCGCTCGGATTGAAAGAAGCGGTTGCGTTATATCACAAGCGGCACTCGACATGGAACGGCGATGGTCAGATTCGATCGGATGATTTTGCGTTGGTTGCAGTTGGCCCCTCGGGAAGCAGTTCTTCTGTCAAACAAGGAAAATCGTGGCAATCGATCGGAAACGAACCCTTTCACGCGGTAAGTTTTGCAGGAAATGTCGGTTATGCTGTTGGAGGCAGAGGTCTTATTGCTAAAATTGAGAAAGTTTCGATGAAGAAAAAGAGGAAAAAACTGGTATTTGTGCGGGAGGAGTAAAATTATGAAAAGGGTGCAGGAAATTTGATTCCTGCACCCTTTTCATATTAAATCCGATCAATCAATTCCTTCACTTTTCTCACTTCTCTTCCCATCAAATGATCGGCGATTGCAGCTGCATGTTCACGACCATTTTCAATAAATATTTTTTCAGTAAAAACACCCGCCATTACCGTTCCGCATAAGTACAGGCCTGGAACATTGGTTTCGAAGGTATCAGGATCAAAAGCTGGGACTTTGGTCAATGGATCCAGAGTAATTCCGCAACGGAAAAGCAAATGTTCATCAGGAAGGTAGCCTACAAGCAAGAATACGAAATCCGACGGTATCCATTCCGTTTCGCCCGTTTCCAGATTCTCGATTTGAATTCTTCCCGGCTCAATGGCCTTTGTAATACTATTGAAACGTGTATGAATTTTGCCTTCTTTAACCCGGTTTTTCACATCCGGAACAAGCCAGTATTTTACCTTCGTACGAAAATCTGCTTCCTTATGGACAATCGTTACATGAGCATCATGACGATATAGTTCAAGCGCCGCTTCCACCGAAGAATTTGAACCGCCAACCAACACAACATTGGTGAAGGAATATTTGAAAGGTTCGTCATAATAGTGCGAAACATGCGGCAAATCTTCTCCTGGTACATTGAGCTTTCGTGGAACATCAAAATAACCCGTAGCAAGAACAACGCTGCGAGACTGAAAAACCTGACCGTCGGTAGCATAGACAAAAAACGTCCCGTCTTCCTGCTTTTCGGTGCGAGCTACGTCAACAAAAAGTTTAAAATTCAGATCATAATAGCCTGCAACCTTTCTGTAATACTGCAAAGCTTCGTTCCGATTCGCCTTTACTTCTGAAATAGCGAAGGGAATCCCTCCTATTTCGATATTTTCGGCCGTTGAAAAGAAACGCATTCTTCGCGGGTAACGGCGAATAGATTCTGTGATATTTCCCTTTTCGAGGATCAGATGATCAAGACCATTTTTTGTTGCCTCAATAGCCATTGCCAGGCCGCAAGGCCCTCCACCGATAATTATAACGTCATGTATATGCATAGATCTTTACGAAATCTGGTGACGGACATTTTTCGCCCGTAATTCATTCTAACAGTCAAAATTAAGATACCTTTCCAGTTATTGACTATACCTATTAACTCTTAATTTAAAACATTGGTTTCTGAACTTTGTAAATTGCGCGACTGTTAAAAATACCTGTTGTAATCATTTTCAGAAACGTTGAAAAGTACTGATCAAAATTTTATAAAATGCCTCAATGAATGGGGAAAGCGGAAAATTCCGTTTGTCTTCCTTATTGACTTTTTATCTCAGAAACCGCTTGTCTGGCGCCTGGACGAAGTCGATCCGACAGAGGTTTTGTATGAATTTGACGGATTCAGTAATTATAAAGCAGATTTTGAGACAGAACTTAAAACAGATTTTTTTTTCCTAAAAAAACCACTTTCGTTCGAAGTTTATCAGCAGAAATTTGATCATGTTCTAAAAAATTTACGGGCAGGAAATTCTTTTCTTGTCAACCTTTCTGTTCCAACGCCGATTGAGACCGATCTTTCACTAAAAGATATTTTCAAACATAGTAAAGCGCCTTATCGCTTTTGGCTGAAAGATCAGTTTGTCTGTTTTTCACCGGAGATTTTTATAAAGATTCATGATAAGCGGATTTCTTCATTTCCCATGAAAGGCACCATAGACGCATCTTTTCCAAATGCAGAAAAAGTCATCCTTTCCGATCCTAAGGAAGCGGCTGAACACGCAACCATTGTTGATCTGATTAGAAATGATATCAGTATTATTGCTGAAAAAGTATGGGTTGAACGTTATCGATATATCGAACCGGTTCATACACATCAAAAAACACTTTTACAGGTAAGTTCTGAAATTGCCGGAATTCTGCCCGATAATTTTGAAGGAGAATTTGGTGATTTATTGATGAAATTACTTCCTGCCGGTTCTATAAGCGGAGCTCCGAAGCCGAGTACTTTGCAAATAATTAATGATGCGGAAGGTTATGAACGCGGATATTATACCGGCATCATGGGTTATTTTGACGGAGAAAACTTTGAAAGTGCTGTGATGATCCGTTATATAGAAAACGAAAATGGAAAATTCGTTTTTAAAAGCGGAGGAGGAATTACTGCAAAAAGTGATGCCCGAAGTGAATATCAGGAAATAATTGATAAAGTTTATTTACCCTTTGCCCATGTCCCAGCCATTGTGCTTTGAAACGATTTGCGTCAAAAATCGCCAATTTCAAAATCTTGATTATCATGAAGCGCGGTTAAATAAAACCAGATCCGATCTGTTTAATTTACACGGCAAATGGGAGCTTTCAAAATTATTACACATTCCGGAATTTGTTACTGACGAACCGCATAAATGCAGATTGGCATATGCTGATCGGGTTGATAAAATAAAATGGGAGCTTTATCTGCCCAGAACCATAAGGAAAATCAAGAAGGTTTACGATGACGCGATCGATTATTCGTATAAATACAATGATCGAAAAGACTTGAATTCGCTTTACGAACAACGCGAAGACGCGGACGAAATTCTGATCATAAAAAATGGGAAGGTCTCGGATACTAACTTTTGTAATGTCGCTTTTTTGGAAAATGGAAAATGGTATACGCCAAGTACACCTCTATTGCCCGGAACACAAAGGGCATATCTCTTAAATTCAGGAGTTATCGAAGAGGCGGATATTTCTGAAAATGAAATAACTTCATTCAGTCACATAAGATTGTTCAACGCGATGGTCAACTGGGAAAATGCCCCGGAATTATTAATTGAAAATATTTTCTAACTTGTTAGAGATTTCCACGCTCACTTTCATGATGTTATAGATTATATCAAAGAAAACCAGACGAGCAGGTGATCAGAGATTTATTTATGAAACTTAAAATACTATTCAGCAAATAAACATTCATCCTTTCTCGCAAAGACAAATCTCAAATCGATATGCAGTTCGGGAGGCAGTGATTACGAATCATAATTTGTCATTATATAAAATTTCAAAAATCAGATTGTAATACTTGCAATCTTTGACACTCGTCAATACCCCAAGAAATAGCGAAATTGATAATTGCCGGTTTCAAACCAATTTCTTAGAGAGGCTTTAAGCCAATAAAATCGTAACTTGCACCCTCTTAATAATTAATAAAATTTTTGTCTGCACAGCCAATGACCTCCCTTTTTGAGGACGAAATCACCCTTTTTGCCGACCTGATCCTTCCGGTTCCTGTTCCAAGACTCTTCACATACCGGGTCCCGAGAGCGATGTCCGAGATGATTAAAGTGGGTGCGCGGGTCATTGTTCAATTTGGCAAAAACCGTGTTATTACAGCCGTTGTAGCCAATATCCATTCCAATCCGCCGGCGCAGTATCAGGCAAAATATATTCTTGAACTGCTGGACGACGAACCGATTATTACCACACATCAGCTCGAACTTTTCAAATGGGTATCGGAATATTATTTGTGCAATATCGGAGAAGTTTTGAACGTGGCTATGCCGGCCGGTCTGAAAATTACGAGCCAGTCGCGCATCCAGCATAATCCTGAATTTGACTACGAAGAATTACTGACAGACCAGGAAAGATATATTCTTGACGAGATCAAAAAACATGCTACTCTTTCTTATGAGGAAGTGGCGCGTTTAGTCAATCAGACCAATATTACAGCCATCATAAAATCTTTGGTTGGAAAACATGCTGTGATCCTTTTTGAAGAAGTTAAGGAAAGATACCAGCCTAAAATTGTAAAAAAAGTACGTCTTAAAGCAGCTTTCACTTCGGAGAATTCTTTGATGGATCTGACTGCATCGCTTGACAAAACGCCAAAGCAGCAGGATATTCTGATGCGCTATCTAAGTCATGTCCCTGTACATAATAATGCAGAATTGAATCAAAAAGGACTTGACAAGACTATATTCTCGAAAGATAACGGCGTTTCTGATTCGGCTTTAAAAACGCTGATAAAAAAAGGTGTTTTTGAAGAATTTGAAATAGTCGTTTCGCGCTTTTCTGATATCCCGGGAGGGGCTTCGCCGGAAATTAATCTAACCGAAAGCCAGAAAACTGCTTTTGAACAGATTCACGAATCGTTTTCCGAAAAAGAAGTGGTATTGCTCCACGGAATCACGGGAAGCGGTAAGACAGAAGTATACATTGAACTTATAAAACAAGCGCTGGAAGGTGGAACCCAAGTTCTTTTTTTACTTCCTGAAATCGCTTTAACGACTCAGATCGTTGTCCGGCTACGGAAAGTTTTTGGTGATCAAATGGGAATTTACCACTCTAAATTCTCAGATAACGAGCGCGTTGAAGTCTGGAAAGGTATTCTGGACGGAAAATTCCAGTTTGTTGTAGGCGTTCGGTCTGCCATATTTTTGCCTTTTGATAATCTCGGATTAATCATTGTTGATGAAGAACATGAAACTTCCTACAAGCAACATGATCCCGCACCACGTTATCATGCGCGTGACGTAGCAGTTATCATGGCTTACATGCACAAAGCCAAAACTTTGCTCGGCTCCGCGACACCTTCGTTAGAAAGTTACTTTCATGCCAAAAGCGGAAGGTATGGTCTGGTTGAAATGAAGCAACGGTTTGGGAATGCGGCGCTGCCCACTTTTCTTCTGGTCGATACTAAAAAGGAAAAAAAGCAGCGGACCATGAAAAATGAATTTTCATCCGTTCTGCTTCAACATCTTGAATCAAATTTAACCAATAAGGAACAGACTATTTTATTTCAGAACCGAAGGGGATATTCACCTTATATGCAGTGCGAGGAGTGCAGCTGGATTTCAGAATGTAATAATTGTGACGTAAGCCTTACTTACCACATGAAAGCGCGTGAGCTGCGCTGCCATTACTGCGGCCATAAGGAAGAAGTGCCAAGAACTTGCCCGGCTTGCGGCTCGACGCGGGTGAAAACGATTGGTTACGGAACTGAAAAAATCGAAGATGAACTGCATCAGTTATTACCAGCAGCACGTGTGCAACGGATGGATCTGGATACTACCCGGGCAAAAAATGCTTATCAGCAGATTATTCATGAATTTGAACAAGGAGGTACTGACATTTTGGTGGGTACGCAAATGGTAAGTAAAGGGCTCGATTTCGATAATGTGAGCATGGTAGGCATTTTTGATGCCGACCGAATTATTCATTTTCCCGAATTCCGGGCTTCCGAGCGAGCTTTTCAAATGCTTACACAAGTAAGTGGACGTGCGGGAAGAAGAGCCGACAAACCTGGAAAAGTTCTGATCCAAACGGCAAACCCGGCTCAAAAAATTCTGGAAAGAATTATTGAGAATGATTATGTCGGGATGTATGAAGCAGAAATCGTTGAGCGAGAGCAGTTTCACTATCCTCCGTTTACACGATTAATAAAAATAACAACAAAACATATTGACGAAGCGACTTCAAAACGTGCCTCGACCGTTTTAGCTGAAAAATTAACGGCGAATTTGGGCAAAAGCAGAGTGCTTGGACCAGAGCCTCCGTTGGTTGAAAGAGTAAGAAATCAGTTTTTGTTCGACATTCTCATTAAACTTGAACGAGAAAAGATTAATTTTAAGGCGGCAAAGTCGTTTATACAAGAAAAGGTCATCGATATTCTAACCGATAAAACCATAAAAGGCGTCCAGATCATCATTGATGTGGATTGTGTTTAGTAAATTCATATAATACTGCAATTAACTCTATGTCTTCCAAGAAAACCAAAATTGTTGCTACCGTAGGCCCAACATCAGAAACAAAAGAAATGCTTCACTCGTTGGCAACAGCCGGAGTAAATGTATTTCGTCTAAATTTTTCTCATGGTACACATGCAGACCACCTGGCCAGGCTTACTACCATTCGTGAAATCAATGAAGAATTCGGATTGAACCTTGCTATTTTACAAGATTTACAAGGCCCAAAAATTCGTATCGGACTCGTAGCTGAAAAAGATGGTGTATTGATCGAGGCTGGAAATAAACTTATCCTTTCCAATACAGAAGTTCTGGGTACTGCTGAAAAAGTCAGCACGCCATACGACGGAATGTATAATGACGTTAAAATCGGCGATCGTATTTTGATGGATGATGGAAAGCTTGAAGTACTTGTAACAGGAATTGAAGGAAGTGATGTAATTACTCAGGTTGTTTACGGAGGTTTGCTTAAATCTAAAAAAGGCGTTAACCTGCCGAATACACGCGTTTCAATGCCTTCCGTAACGACAAAAGATTACGAAGATCTTGACTTCGGTCTTGAACATAACGTGGAATGGGTAGCACTTTCGTTCGTACGTACTGCATCAGAAGTAATTAAAGTAAAAGAATATATCGCCAACAAAGGCAAATTTGCCCGTTTAGTTGCAAAAATCGAAAAACCTGAGGCGATTGCGAACATCGACGAAATCATCGAAGCTGCTGATGCTATCATGGTGGCACGTGGTGATTTGGGAGTGGAACTTCCGGCAGAAGAGGTTCCGATGATCCAGAAAATGATCGTTGAAAAATGTAACAAAGCCGGTAAGCCGGTTATCGTTGCTACTCAAATGCTTGAAAGTATGATCGAAAGCCCACGCGCTACACGTGCGGAGCTTAATGACGTTGCAAACTCAGTACTTGATGGTGCTGACGCTGTGATGCTAAGTGCGGAAACTGCTTCCGGAAAATATCCTTTGTTAGCGGTTGAAAGCATGAGCCGTACAATCGAAAAAGTGGAAGAAAATACAAATGATGTATATTTTAAATACCACGCTTTTGTAAACGAAAAGCCAGGCCAGGACAAACTGAATGACAATGTCGTGATGAGCGCATGTCGTTTGGCTCGTGATACCAACGCTGCTGCGATTATCGGTATCACCCGTTCAGGATATACTTCTTTCCGTTTATCTCACCACCGTCCAAAAGCAGGTCTTTTGATCTTTACTTCAAACAAAGTCTTGATGAATACGTTGGCTCTCTACTGGGGAACAAAAGTATTTTTCTACGATAAAGATCAGGACGTTTCTACCGATGACTTGATCGAAGACATCAAACTTTTCCTTATCGAAAAAGGTGAATTGAAAAAGGGTGATGTATTTATCAATACATTGAGCATGCCGGTTTCAAAGCAACGCAAAACGAATACAGTTAAGTTAAGCGTAGTAGAATAAGCATATTAATACTATTTTTTTGAGAAGCAGCAGAATATTTTTCTGCTGCTTTTTTTGTTATTTATTTAAGCAAAAAAATTATATAATATTCAAAAAACGACAAAAGCAACGACTATGATAGCAACAGGAGGAAATAGAAATACTAGACTGGATTACCTGTAATGTCTGTGCATACATAAAAGGAACCAGAATTTGCCTAACGACGATAATTGGAGAATATGAACGACAAGCCAAAACAGTGTCGTTTTATTTTTTTACAATAACTAATAAAATAGTTGTAAAACTATTTTATTAGTATTACCTTTGAACATCATCATTTAAACTCCTATAAATACAACTCATAGCATTATGGAAATTCGAACATTAACCCGGGCAGAAGAGGAAATCATGCGAATTCTCTGGCAACTGAAAAAGGCATTTGTAAAAGATATATTAACGGAAATGCCTGAACCAAAGCCAGCATATAATACAGTATCAACAATAATCCGGATTCTGGAAAGGAAGGAAGTTGTTGGTTATACGGCTTATGGAAAAACGCATGAATATTATCCTCTGATTACCGAAGAAGAATATAAGCGTCATGAAATGAAGCAGTTGATGACTAATTATTTTGACAACTCCCTTCCAAATCTTGTCTCGTTTTTCGTAAAGGATAACGATTTAAAGACGAAAGATCTGGACGAGATCATGAAGCTGATCAACGAGCATAAAGGCGAATAAATTCGATCCCTTAGCCATGGAAATTTCATAAATAACGTAAATCCTCCTGAATTTCAGTCTGATTAAATTAAGTGATGATAGTAAAACGGTGAAACATTAAAAATGAACTAACAGACAAAATGTAACCTAACCTTCAAACATCCGTTAGCCATGGAACTCCTGATTTATATTGGAAAAGTCAGTTTGTATTGGACACTTTTCTATACTTGCTATTGGTTATTTCTTCGTCAACATACTTTTTTTTCATGGAGCCGGTTTTATCTTCTCGGTTCACTGGTCGTCTCACTAATCCTCCCATTCTTAATTTACCCAGAGGCTGCTCCCAAGATTTCTGTTCTTTATGAAGTAAACGCAGCTTCATTTACGATAGCAGAAAAGGAAGAGTCGTTTGGCTTATTCAAATGGACGAATATCCTCGGAATTCTATATCTGGCAGGGACTTCGTTCATGATTTTTAAATTATACCAAAATATCCGTCAGCTCTCCGGTTTCTTGAAACAAGGAGAAAAAATTGACCTGGATGACTGTACCATTGTGCTGATCAATTCCAATCACGTCGGGTCCTTCTCTTTTCTCAAATGGATTGTAGTAAACCGAAATGATTACGAAAATCATTTTGATGCGATTCTGCGTCATGAAATGGTTCATATGCAGCAGCGCCACAGCCTGGATATCTTATTGGTAGAATTTATGAAAATCGTTTTCTGGTTCAACCCTATACTGATCATTTACAAAAAATCATTACAGGAAATTCATGAATTTTTAGCTGACGCCGAAGCTCCTAATAGGGAAAACTATGCGACATTTTTGGTTTCCTATGCGCTAAACGCTCCTATTGCATCACTTACAAATCATTTTTTCAAACCATCTCAAATTAAAACCCGTATTAAGATGATCTATAAAAATCGCACTTCGAAATGGATGCTTGGCTCCTATGTATTTGCCTTTGTTACCATCGGTCTGGTCGCATTGTTTGTGGCTGGTTGTGAACAAAAAGAAAATAATGAGCTTTCCGAAACGATGGAGAAACTAACCGAAAATAAAAAGCCGGTCAATCTTGAAGGGAAGAAAATTTACACCGTAGTTGAGCAGCAGCCGATGTTTCCGGGAGGTATTGAAGCAATGTATAAATTTCTTGGACAAAATATAAGGTATCCGAAAGCAGCTGTTGATGCAGGTGCCACAGGGCGAGTTTTTCTGTCGTTTGTTGTTACAGAAACAGGTGAGATCCAGGACATTGTTGTGCTTAAAGGAATTGGATATGGCTGTGATGCAGAAGCGGTTAGAGTACTGTCTTTGTTCCCTAAATGGGAGCCTGCAAAACAAGACGGAGCTCCTGTCAATGTCCGCTACAACCTACCGATAAATTTTCAAATGGAAGAATCTGAATCGAATAATAATAATAATCGGGCCTCTCTGATCGACAAGCAGTTCGATAATATAGACGGCTCAAAAACAACACTAACTAAATCAGGAAGTGTTGTTCAGAAACCAGCTCAAAACAGTACCGAAAAAGTACGTATCACGGAAGCCAAAGTTGTTTATATCATCGATGGAAAAATCGAAAGAGATCCTGATATCTTAAAGAAAATTAGTCCTGCCCGAATTATTTCAGTTGATGTTTTAAAGGATCAGAAAGCGATCGAGGCTTATGGAGAAGATGGCCGTCATGGAGTAATTTCTATCACGACCAAAAAAATATAGGAAGATGGAGACGTTGATTTATCTGGGAAAAGTAAATGTTTACTGGATCTTGTTTTATGCCTGCTATTGGCTTCTGTTTCGCAAACACACATTCTTTGTCTGGAACCGGTTTTATCTAACCGGGTCTCTGCTCCTATCTTTTTTATTGCCATTGATCCATTTCCCGGATAATGCACGTGTAATGCCAACTGCGGTATATGCCGTATCTGCCATTCCTATTTACATATCCAGCCAGGATACTGAAAAGTTTGCTCTCCACTGGTCTCAATTTGTTTGGGCGATTCAGGCCACCGGAGCTTCCCTGATGTTTATCAAATTGCTCGAAGGTTTCCGTGATTTGTTCCGGTTAATCCGACAAGGCGAGTCTATTTCGTTAGAAGAATACACACTGGTTTTATTACCACACAATGAAATCGGATCGTTTTCCTTCTTCAAATGGCTGGTTGTTAATCGCGAAGATTATGAAAAACATTTCGATCCTATTCTCACGCACGAATCAGTACATATCCGGCAAATGCACACGCTGGATGTTCTTTTAGTTGAGTTTTTGAAAGTTGCCTTCTGGTTCAATCCGATATTATGGTTTTATAAAAATTCAGTACAGGAAGTTCATGAATTTCTGGCCGATGAAGAAGCGCCAAATCGAGATCAATATGCAAATTTTCTGGTATCATATGCCCTTTCGGCTCCGATAGCGTCTTTGACCAATCATTTTTTTAACACCTCTATGCTTAAAAACCGAATTATTATGATTTATAAAAACCGGAACTCACAATGGGTGCTTGGAAAATATTTCCTGGTTTTTCCGCTTATTGGCATTATTCTGATGTTGACTGCGGCTAGAGAAAGGTTGCTAAATGCAGTGGAGCGAAAAGATTATCAGCTCGTTTCTTCGAAAAATATCACAGTTGAAGGTACGGTAAAAGATGAAAATGGAAAGGCAATCAAGGCTGCGACTGTCATAGTTAAAGGAACTAATAAAGGAGCATCGACAGATCTGGACGGCAGATTCAAACTTGAAAATATTTCTCTCGGAAGTACCCTTGTTGTTTCTCACATAAATTACGAATCCCTTGCAATTGAAGTAAAGGAAAGCGATGTATTGAATGAAATTGTTTTGCAGAAAAAGGATAATATACTTTCGGAAGTAACAGTAAAATCAGAAAATATAAGTGACCCAAACAAGCCGTCATCGAAATCAAATCAGACTGAAAAGTTTACTGTTGTTGAACAGCAGCCTCAGTTTCCGGGAGGTATGGAAGCGCTAAGTCAATACTTATCTTCCATGATCGTTTATCCTGCGGAAGCCGCAAAAGGCAGAATTGAAGGAAAAGTTCTTGTTTCATTCACGGTAAATGAAAATGGAGAAGTCGACGATCCAAAAATTTTGAAGGGAATTGGTTCCGGCCTTGACGAAGAAGCCGTCCGGGTTGTAACAAAAATGCCCCGCTGGGAACCAGGGATTCAAGGAGGTGAAGCTGTTGCGGTTCGGTATAACTTGCCCATTAACTTTCAGTTGGCAGGAAAACAACCAGCCAAATTTTACAACTATTCGACGCCGGCAAAGCAACAAACAAGTCCATCTTATTCAAATGATTTTAGATCAGGACAAAATACGAAGTCTCTGGAAAACGGTGAAAGTTCAAGTGGCCAAAACATGGCGGTCAATTATAATACTCGAAGCATTCCAGAACAATACCAAGCTTCTTACAAGTTACCCGAAACCGGAACTACACAGTATAATGGTTCACCACCCTCTCCGGGTGTAAAAATTACAATAGATAAAAGCCCATCTCTCGATCCGACGAAAAGACCGCTTTATGTACTTGACGGAAAAATAATAGACTTGGAAGAATATAACAAGACAATGACTCCTGATAAGATAGAATCCATCAGTGTAGTGAAAGGCTCTTCTGCGACTTCAATCTATGGTTCCAAAGGTGAAAATGGCGTTATTCTCATTAAGTCCAAAAAATAAGTGTTATGGAAACATTGTTCTATTTAGTGAAGGTAAATGTTTGCTGGATCTTATTTTATGCCTGTTTCTGGCTGCTGTTCCGCAAAAATACCTTTTTCCGTTGGAACCGGACTTATCTTATTGCCACACTATGTGTTTCATTTCTGTTACCTCTTATACAGTTTCCCGAAACCACCAACTCTGCTCCGGTTGCGATTTTATATTCGGTCAACACGGTGACAAATTTCTCTGCCATTAGCTTAGAACCAAAATTGGCTAAGCCAGTATTTGACTGGACAGTGTTCTTATGGATTATTCCTGCATTGGGTTCTGCATTCATGTTAAGTCGTATCGGAAAAAGCTTTCGGGATTTATTCAGAATAATAAATCAGGGAGAGAAGTTCTCTCTGGGAGATTTTACATTGATCGTATTGCCGTCACAAAACACGGGTTCGTTCTCCTTTTTGAAGTGGCTTGTCATTAACAAATCCGATTATGAAAATCATCCGGATGAAGTGATCAGACATGAGCTGGTGCATATCAGACAATGGCATTCGCTGGATATTTTGCTTATCGAATTTTTAAAAATACTTTTCTGGTTCAACCCGGTCTTATGGTTTTATAAAAACGCTTTGCAGGAAGTCCATGAATTTCTCGCGGACGAAGAAGCGCCGAACCGCGATCATTATGCCCGATTCCTGGTTTCATACTCCTTATCGGTTCCGGTTGCTTCTCTGACCAACCATTTTTTCAATTCATCTATTCTCAAAACCCGCATCCAAATGATCTATAAAAATCGAAATTCACGGTGGTCGCTGGGGAAATATCTGATGATCGTTCCGGTTATGTTTTTGGCGATTGGAATTACTGCAGCACGACAAGATGTCTTTCAACAAACAGACAAAAAAATAGATCTAAAATCAACTACGGTTGATAAGAAAAAAACAACCGCAAATTCTGTTTCTCATGCAGAAACCACCTTGCCTAAGAAAAACGAAAAAATTGTGACGATTGAGGGCGATGTGATCCGGGAATCGGGGACTGGTATTGCCGGCGCAAATATTTTCATTCAAAATTCTGGATTGGCTACTACAACAGACCCTGTTGGTCATTTCAAACTTTCACAAATTGCTGTTGGATGTATCATGACAGTACGCTATGTTGGATATTCGGAACAGTCTTTTGTTGTCGAAAAATCGGATAAAAATTATAAAATCAAACTTCGAAAAGCGATAAATGAATTGAATGGGTCGACGTTAACCATTTATCAAAACATTGAAAAAATTCTTGAACAGCGTAACAGGCAAAAAGCGACTTCGGAAGCGCTTTCATCCATTCCTGAACGTGCTCCTGAATTCCCGGGAGGCCATGACGAGATGTTGAAATACATTGAGAAAAATATTAAATATCCGGAAGAAGCGATCGGCGTCACGGTGGATGGCATCGCATTGGTTTCCTTCATTGTCAGCAGCAATGGTGATATTCGTCGCCCCAAAATAGTGAAGGAAATAGGTTATGGAATCGACGAAGAAGCCATTCGTGTCGTACTGAATATGCCTAAGTGGGAACCCGCCAGACAAAATGGTAAACCCGTGCCGATGGAATATACCTTATCGATACACTTTAAAATAGAAAAAGAAGGTAAAAACGACACCCGTCAGGGATTCATGAACTTCAATAAATCTGATTTGGATGAAAATATCAAGCCCGATAAAAAAGCTGCCCTGGCGATTATGCGGGACGTCAATAAGTTTTTTTCAAATAAAACGGATTTTCCTGACGATGATAAACCTGTATTAAAAACACCAAATTCAAGAGTGGGGATGTACCGATACAATTCAGGAAAGAACCAAACAGTAATTTATCGTTTCATAGAAGGAAATTCAGACATGAAAAAGTAAGAATCATTTTTTATTCTTTACCAATCCTAATCTAGTGTCGTTTAAGTGCCTTGGAAAATTCTTCCGAGGCATTTTTATTTTACTTCCTGCACAAATCATTTCATTTCAATAATTTTGTCAACATTCTAAACTCCTATTCTATGTCACTCCTCAAAGCCGCTATTATTGGCGGTGGTCACATCGCCGATCAAAATCACATCCCGGCATTAAAACAACTAACAGATCATGTTCAAACTATTGCCGTTTGTGGTCGTGATATTAACAAGGCGAAAGCTTTGGCTGAAAAACATGACATACCACACGCATTTGACAATACAGAAGATTTATACAAAACCTGCCGTCCGGACTTGATCATTAACTGCACGCCAAACAATCTGCACTACGAATACACTATGCAGGCACTTAAAAACGGTTGCCACGTATTTTGCGAGAAACCGCCGGCAATGACTGCCGCAGAAGCTCGCGAGATGGCTGAGCTGGCGAAAGAGAAGGGTAAGGTATTGGCTTATAACTTTCAGCGCCGGCAAACCTCTGAATATTTGCTTTTGAAAAAATATTTCCTGCAGGGACAGCTTGGTGAAGTTTATCATATCAAGGCCAACTATCTCCGTCGGCGGGGAATTCCGGGTTGGGGAAATTTTACAAATAAAACCATTCAGGGTGGCGGCGCATTGATTGATCTTGGCGTTCATATCCTCGATCTGGCACTTGGAATTATGGATTATCAGGCGCCGGAAAAAATCGTTGCCAACATTCACGATTTCATCGGCAGAACCGGAGGAAAAGGTTTAAAAGGACAATGGGACCCTGAAAAATTCGACGTTGAAGATGCATGTTTTGCCTATCTGACTTTTCCCGGAAATAAAAGCATCGCTCTTTCCTGTTCGTTTGCTTTAAATCAGAAGGAAGAAGAAATAATAAATCTCGAAGTTTTTGGAAGCAAATCGGGCGTGAACTTAAAGCCATTTACAATCCATACAGAAGTTGCTGGTGAGCTTGCGGATATTAATTTCCCGCATTTGGAAGATGTAGATACTCAACTCAAGAATACAGAAGCTTTTATCGGTGCTATTCTTGGAAAAGAAAGCAATATAGCAACGGCGGAAGAAGGTGCGATTTTACAGGAAATTATAGAAAAAATTTATCTGAGTGCGCAGTAATAATATTTTGGTAAGCCTTAAAAAAGAGAAAGCACTGATATCAACCAGACATCAATGCTTTCTCTTTTTGGGTATGGATGATTATTTAGCCGTTGCCATCACCATTTTTATATCCTGTTTTGCTCCAAGTTCAAGTACATCAACAAGATCCTGAACAGCCAGGTTTTTGTCGACACGAAGTACAATCGTCCTGTCTTCAACACCTGTAAACAGCTCCTGAAGCTTCATTTCCAGTTGCTCAAACGCATAGGGTTCTTTGTCAATATAATAAACCTTCTTGTCATCAATCGACAAAGTAATTTGCTTTTTGTACATCTGCTGGGTTGCTGACGCTTTGGGCAGCATCAGTTTAATCACGTTCGGATTTGACATCGTGGAGATGATCAAAAAGAACAGCAGAAGAAAAAACATAATATCGTTGAGCGAGCTCGTAAAAACCTCTGGGGCAAACCGACTCTTTCGACGTATTTTCATTGAAAGAAATTTAAAAAGTAAGACTATGAGATACTTGGCGAGACAATTTTTGTTTCACCTGACTTATTACTTCGAAGAAACTGGTTTCTGAAGAACGTCCAGAAAGTCTGAAGCTGCCATCTGAAGTCTCAAAGCAAAACGGTCAATTTTCATATTCAGGATGTGATATCCTGCATAAGCGATCAAACCGATGATCAAACCAGAACCTGACGTGATCATTTTTTCGTACATACCACCGGCAATTGTACTGATATTGAAATCATTGGACATCGAGATATCGTAGAAAATCTTGATGATACCTGAAATCGTACCTACGAACCCAAGCATGGGTGCGATACCTGCAATCACCCCCAGATATGGTAAATTTCCTTCCATTCGCTGGATCTCAATCTGACTTGCGTTTTCAATGCTCGTCTCGATATCTTTTATCGGATATCCGATACGGCCGATCGCACGTTCAAAAATACGTCCCGCTGCGTTATGCTGATTGCGGCAAAGAGACTCTGCCGACTTCAAATTACCTTGTTGAATAAAATCTTTAACATTATCCACAAACTGGCTTTCAATTTTTCCGTTCGACCCAATTCCCAGCCAACGTTCAATAATCAGGAATAAAGTTGCCAAAAATAATAACCCAAGCGGGAACATTACCCAGCCTCCTTTTGCAAGAAGGTCAATAACAGAAAGCCCTTGAGCAGCGGCGGGTGCGGCCAAAGTAGAGTCAGTAAGTGCTTGTAGAAGCATCATATTAATGGTAAAAAGTGAATGTTTAAGCTTTTGTAACTGAGGTCAGGCCGGTAAAAAACAACCTTGACAATAAACGGAGCAAATTGCGCCTTATTGTTTAAAGGGCAAAGATAGAAAAATTACTCTTCGGGAGTAGTCCATCCTTCCTTTACATTATTAATACCGTCATATAAATCGGATAATTCCAAAGTTGCATTGATGGATTGAACCGTTATCAAGCGTGAAAATTTATTCATGCTCCAAATAAGTAGTTTGTGCCGCGGCTGACATTCTATGAAATATTGTTTTAACAAAAATAACAAAATCTGTATGTAATCATAGATTTGTGCATCTGTTGCAAATTAGAATTTTGAAAACGGACACAACCATTTCTCCTCTATTATTGTCCATTGAAAAACAAACATTTAACCACTCAACAATGAAAAAACTTTTGCCCCTCCTTTTTATTATTTTGGTCTTATACGGTTGTATAGATTGCGGCCCGCAACAAGAGTTAACAGTAGAAGTTTCTTTCAACAGAATAAAAGACTCTCTTCATTTAAACCACGTTTATGCCCTAGGAGCACTGGATCAACAATTATTCAATAGGCAGACCGAAGACTTCAATAATTCCCAATATATCCCTACACTGACTTTTCCAATATCTCTGCTGGCCGATAGTACAACCTATGTGTTTGAGTTTGAAAATAGAACAGACACCTTAACACTTTTCTATCAGCGCGACTTTTATTACAAAAAAAACTGCGGCTTTGTAGTGGACACCAAAGAGCCAGCCAGATTAGAGAATAGCAAATCTACTTTCAGTCAGGTGAATGTGTCTTACAGTTCGTATCTGATGGAAAAAGTGACATTTAAAGGTGGAATAGGTGGTGGTGGAATTAATGTTGACGTAACTCTATGAAAGCGCTCCTATCCTTCCTGATCGTGTGCACGGTTTCTATGAATGCCAATGCCCAGAAAATCTATTCAACACCGGTTTATATTGGCCTGGATGTTGTAAAGGGAATCCCTTCTTATGTATTCCCAGAAAAATATTTTATTAGAAAAACAGTCATAATAGAACCATATGTTCGGTTCAACAGACAAAAGCCAGGAAAAAGTATTCTCATCAGTGCAGGTTTTGCCAAAGGCAGCTCGAAGGTCGATAGCAGCAGACAAGTAAATTCTAATCAATTTCAAGGAATTTATTTTAAAATGGCTTTTGAAGCGAGCAACCGAAGAATACCAATAAGTGGCGGTGTCGGGCCGATGTTTTCAATTTCTGGCTTTAAGGGTAAGTATCAATTTAAGGGTCCGACGTTCGGAGACTACACCAACAGTTTTCACGAAAAGGAAAATCTGGCGTTTGGGGCAGAAGGATATGTTGCCTACGACCTGGCATTAAATAAAAAATTATCCCTTCGATTTCTTATCAGAAATGCAATTGCCATCCGTCCGGGGGACATCTCTCCTCCTGATTATTTCCCCGGCATTGGTTACACAAAGGATATGTCTCAGCTTCTTTTCTCAGGCGGATTTTCAACCCAGTTATTTTTCAGATGTAAGTAATAATTAGTTGATTATGAAACAATTGCAACAGATCATCAAGAGCTGCATATAAAAAATAATAGCTACAAACCGTTAACTAAGTTAACCCGCTCATTACTACCTATTTTGAAGATAGAAGTGACTTTTCGATAGTGTATTTGTCTAAATTTAAACGAACAAATCATTATACATTCTCTATCCCCAAAATTATGAACTACGACCTTATCAAGGCTCAGGTTATCGCTACGGCATCAGAGTATGGTGGCAAAATTTTACTTGCAATTATTGTCCTTATTGTAGGACGAATGGTTATCGGAAAAATCACTTCGATGGTCAGTACGTTAATGGACAAAAGACATGTTGACCGTGATGTTCAGCCTTTCCTGAACTCCCTGATCAGTGTTATGCTTAATGTAATGCTTCTTTTAAGTATTGCAGGAATTTTAGGAATTCAGACGACGTCATTCGTTGCCGTGCTCGGCGCAGCCAGTTTGGCCGTAGGTTTCGCTTTGCAAGGTAGTCTTGCCAATTTTGCGGGTGGGGTTTTAATTCTGATCTTCAAGCCATATCGTGTCGGTGATCTGATTAATGCACAAGGTTTTACGGGTGTTGTGGAATCAATTCAAATTTTCAATACAATTCTGGTTACGGTTGATAACAAAACGATCATTCTTCCAAACGGGGCTTTATCCACAGCGCCAATCACCAATATTTCAGGGAAGGGAAAAATAAGAGTTGATATGGTTTTCGCAGCCGGCAGTCAAAACGGAGTTGACGCGATCAGATCTTCGATCAGAAAAGTTACAAATTCCTGCCCGACAGCTTTAAAAGATGTTGAACATGATATTCTAGTTACCAAACTGACAGAAAATGCGATTTTTTTTGATGTACGTGTCTGGACGCTGAGTGAAAATTACTGGGATACATATTACTATGTAAACGAAGGAATTAGCAAACAATATTCCGCAGACGGCATCGGAGCTCCAAAACCTGCTGAACTGAGTGTTGCACTAAAACAATAAGATTTCAACAAATACCGTATAAAAATCGAATAAAAATGTGGAGTATGGGAAGCAACTTTCCTGTACTCCTTATTTTATTTATACCTTTGTGAATTATTTCAATTCAAGTTCCGATCTCATCCATACCAATTTATGTTTGAAAACTTACAGGATAAGCTAAATAATGCCTTTCGTACTTTAAAAGGGAAGGATCGCATTTCCGATATAAATGTTGCCGCTACTACAAAAGAGGTTCGCAAAGCGTTGGTTGACGCCGACGTAAACTTTAAAGTTGCCAAAGAAATTACAGACCGGATCAGAGAAAAAGCGCTGGACCGTAAAATATTAATATCCGTAGAACCGGGTCAAATGTTCGTCAAAATTGTTCAGGAAGAATTAACTGAATTAATGGGCGGCCAGGCGGAAGGAATCAACATCAAGGGAGATCCTGCTGTTATTTTGATCGCCGGTTTACAAGGTTCTGGTAAAACTACTTTTTCAGGAAAGCTTTCTGCTTTATTAAAAAAACAAGGAAGACAGGTTCTTTTGGTTGCCTGCGACGTGTACCGTCCGGCTGCGATTGACCAGTTGAAAGTTCTTGGAGAGCAGGTTGGCGTTGAGGTTTATTCAGAGCCTGAAAATAAAAGTGCAGTTGCGATTGCCACAAACGCGGTAGCACACGCAAGAAAAATTGGTAAAAAGATCGTTATCGTCGATACTGCCGGTCGTTTGGCAGTGGATGAAGTGATGATGCAAGAGGTTGAAGATATCAAATCTGCCGTAAAGCCCTCTGAAATTCTCTTCGTTGTAGATTCGATGACGGGTCAGGATGCGGTTAATACTGCCAAAACTTTCAACGAACGTTTGAATTTTGACGGAGTCGTGCTTACCAAATTAGATGGTGATGCACGTGGTGGAGCTGCTCTTTCTATTCGCCAGATTGTAGACAAGCCAATAAAATATATCAGTACAGGGGAAAAAATGGAAGCCCTTGATTCCTTTTATCCTGATCGTATGGCGAGCAGGATCTTGGGTATGGGTGACGTTATTTCTTTGGTTGAACGTGCTCAACAAGCATTTGACGAAGATGAAGCGAAACGTATCAACGCAAAAATGCGTCAAAACAAATTCGATTTTGACGACTTTTTGGGTCAGCTTCAGCAGATCAAAAAAATGGGTAATGTGAAAGATCTGATCGGTATGATCCCGGGTATGGGAAGTGCCATGAAAGATGTGAACATTGACAACGAATCGTTCAAACCGATCGAAGCTATTATCCAGTCGATGACTAAAAAAGAGCGTGAAAATCCGGATATTATTGACGGAAGCCGCAAAAAACGTATTGCAACAGGTAGCGGAACATCAATTTTGCAGGTTAATAACCTTCTGAAACAATTCGACGAAATGCGTAAAATGATGAAGAAAATGAATACGATGCAGGCAGCAGGAAAAATGAGCAAAGCACTTCGTCGCTAAACTCTTTTAAGTTCTGAGTGCAGTATATTTTTCAACATTAACTTATACATGAAACGATTTTTAATACTGCTTGTATTTTTCCTGATTAGCGGCCGTGAAGGATTAAAGGCGCAAGGCTCTGTTGGTTATTATCCGTGGAGTAATTTGCTGACTATAAGTACAAATCCTAGAAAAATATTTTGGGTAGATGGGCGTTTTCAGACAAACTCTCTTTTCAGCAGTTTGAGTGTTGACATTCTTCCGATGATTAATTTCAAGAGAGGTGAGATAACCCAATGGTATATTGGCGGTGGCGTTCGGTTGAATCCACTATACCGCATTGCAGATTCGAAAGCAGATCTTGTGACTGTCGACGGCTATTCTTTAAACGTGGGAGTTCGTATCAAGCCTTTACCACAAAACCGGAATATTCAGCTGGCACTCGAACTAAATCCTTATGTAAAAGATAAGTTTGACAGTGGTGTTTTGAAAAGTCATTTCGGAGTGGTTTATGTCTTCACCAAAAAGAAGAAGAAAACTGAGGATGTAGCTCAGTAGCCATATAGCATTAAAAAGAAGACCCGGAATAGATTGCTCCATTCCGGGTCTTCTTCTATTAACGGAATCATATTAATTCCCTCCTCTTCCCGCTTTGTACGCGTCGTATTCCGCAAGCAGTTTTGCTACATCATCAGCGCCGTCAAAATCAAGATTTTCTTCCTTAATCACATAATTCATTTTATTTTTTTCATCAGACAACACTTTCAAAAAGCTGTTTCTGTCTTTCAATTGGATTGGTGTTAATTTATCACCTTTCAGTATATAAAGACTTTCTTCAGGAGCGCTGCTTCCTGACTTTTTAAAATGTTTCAGAAGTTTCGTATTTCCATCGTAAAGAACCTGATAAAAACTTTGGTTTGTCAGACCGGCAGCAGCAGGATAGCCACGTTTGAAAGTATAAAGCGCGGTACCTGTCGGGATGTTGAATTCCGTAATTTCCGGTCCAAGCACGAATGCACTTGAATCATTTTTATAAATTATCTCATCCTTTACCAGATCATAATTCAGCAGAATTCCATCATATGGCTTTCCCGCTTTGTCCCTCACCAATCCCCGGTACCATTCCTTGGTTAAGTAAGGGGAATTTTCATCATTGGATTCAGCTATTTTTAGAGGAGTACCTGATAGACCGGTTGAGTCCTGAGCCACTGCATTGATCCCCAAAAATAAAGAAACGATGAACAGGAGCTGTTGTAAATTTTTCATGATGTGATTTAGTTTATAAAGTAATTTTTTGGTTTAATCCTTTTGATGTTATAGATTCCCTACCATCTTTGTGTACTTTTGCCAAAAAAATTGTACCCGCGCTTTTGAACTTAAACGAACAACTCATCCATATACGCCAAAGCTTGGGGGGAATTGCTCCTGAGATTTTCCTGGCAGTGTTTTTTTGTTTTTTTCTATTTTCGGAATTGATTTTATTTAAACAGTTCGAAAAAAAGAAAGCGTCTTCCTGGCTTCAAAATATTGCTTTGGCCGGAAGCCTGATAACACTCGTATTGGTTTCGGGACAGTGGAATGAAAAGCCTGCTTTTCGGTTTTATCCGTTATTGTTTCTTGATCATCAGGCCGTTTTTTTCAAATTATTGATAATCATAGCCTGGATTTTCACGCTGGTTCACGTCAGGGTTTTAAAGTACGATTTCCCTCCTGAATTTAATGCCATACTCATTGCCACAGTAGCGGGTCTGAACCTGCTGACGATGTCTACGCATTTACTGACTATTTATTTGTCGCTTGAATTGATATCAATAAGCAGTTATCTGCTCGTCGCGATTTCACCATACAAAAAAGCAGCGGAAGGGGGCTTGAAATACCTGCTTTTTGGTGCGGCAAGTTCTGCGGTTATGCTCTATGGAATTTCTCTTATTTATGGGCTTACCGGCACTATGGATATTACCAACGAGGCAATGAATGCAGGTTTGATGAACAATTCAAATCTTGTTATTACTGCTTCCATCGTATTAACTCTGGCCGGAGCACTTTTCAAATTATCGCTGGTTCCGTTCCATGTCTGGACTCCGGATGTATATGAAGCTTCTCCTACTCCGCTGGTTTCATTTTTGTCTGTGGCTCCCAAAGCGGCGGTTATTCTTGTATTGATGCGACTGGCATCTGTTTTACCCGCACAATATTTCCCTGTTCTGGGTGGAATTGCTTTAATCAGTATTACCATTGGAAATGTCGCGGCTCTATGGCAGACAAACGCCCGGCGATTATTGGCGTATTCTTCGATTGCACAGGCAGGCTATCTTGTTGTAGGTGTTGCCGCATATAGCCGTTTTGGATTTGAAACAGCCACTTTTTATACCGCCGCTTATGTTGTGATCAACATGGCTTCTTTCTTTTTGATTGATCTTTTGCAGCCAAAGGATACAACCGATCTAACGGCATTCGAAGGATTAGGAAAAAAGAATGTCTGGATTTCCGGCGTGCTGACTGCTATCATGGTTGCATTGGCAGGTCTTCCTCCAACGGTAGGTTTTACTGCGAAATGGCTGGTTTTCTCTGCGCTTTGGGACAGTTACCATGACCAGGGTTTCCCCTGGATGCTTTGGTTATTAATTGGTGGAATTTTAAATGCTGCGGTTGCACTTGCCTATTATTTGAGACTTCCATATCTGTTGTTCTTTAAAAATACGAACGAGTCAAGTAAAGAGACAAATGACAGTATGACGGGGAAAGTAATCGCCGGAATTTTACTAGCCGCCGTCATCTTGCTTTTCTTTAATCCGGAATGGATCATGCGCTGGATTTCTGCTTTTTGAAATCTATTTCACCACAGCCCGAACCTTATATCCGGCTTTTCTCAACAAAGCAATAACACCTTTATCTCCTCCCAAATGCGCGGCGCCAACAGCGATAAATGTTGGCTTTTCATGAGTAATTATATCGATACGGCTGATCCAGTTTTGATTACGCCGGAATAACATTACCTCATCCTGACCATCCATTCCAAACTCACTTTTTAGCGTGAGATTATACAAACCCTGTAAGTTCTGTTGCTTATATAGTTCCACCAGATCATGAAATTCCTTTCGGGTTTCAGGCAGTTTATCAATCATATTAACCAACATTGCTGCCTGACGATCGTAAGGAATTGTGTCAAAAATGGCCATTTGCTCTTCAATACTTTCCAGCCCGATAATCTCTGACTTCTGGTTGTTTGCCAATCCCATCAGGCTAATTTCATAAGACTGAGGTTCACAGCCAAGAATTTTGTTAAACATCGGCCCCATCATCATGAAAGGTTTAGCGCGACCAAAGGTGGCAATATCCATTTTCAACGAATCCTTGTAAAACTGTTTTAGCTGATTATAGTCTTTCTCTGGTAAAATATCTGTCAGTTTTTTATCATCCGCCATAAACATCGTTTTTGTCATTGCCGCCATCAGTCCAGGATCATCCATATCAATCTCCAAAGCGAGCTGCTGGGTTTTACCAATCGAATTCTTCAACTGCTGACTCAGATAAAAATCAGTCGGACAAATAAGATGTATAGTACCAAACAGATACGACGGCTCCGTAAGCCCTTTACCAGAAATTTCCCAAAGCAATGATTTTTCCTTTGGTGCATTCTGAGCGAAAACAGCACCGGTTAATGCAAGCAGACCGAGAAGAAATGAAACAATTTTCATCGTTGGTAGTATTTACTTTCAAGTAATGTTAAAAACCAAAGAGACGCAAAGTTTTGGTTATTCCTTGCGTCTCTCTGCATGACCATATCCATTTTTACTCTTTGTGACTATCCACTTTAATGCGGCCTTCACGATTAACCAATTCCCAGGCGGTATAAAAAACCAGCTTTACAATCGGTGCTTGTTTCTCAAAAAGAATCTTTTCGACATCATCGCCAGGACGGTGATAATCTTCATGAACTCCTGTAAAATAGAAAATCACAGGAATATTTTTCTTGGCAAAATTATAATGATCCGACCGGTAGTAAAAACGGTTTGGATCTTTGGGATCATTGAATGTGTAATCCAGTTTATAATTTACATATTTCTTGTTGGCCTCTTCACTGATAGCGTGTAATTCAGACGACAATTTGTCTGCACCGATCACGTAAACATACTTATGATCATTCTTATGCGCTTCATCCACACGTCCGATCATATCAATATTTAAATCAGCAATCGTATTCGCCAAAGGAAGCAGAGGATTTTCAGAATAATATTCCGAACCAAACAGCCCTTTTTCTTCACCCGTTACGTTCAGGAAAAGAATACTTCTTCTCGGCCCCTTTCCTTCTGCTTTTGCCTTACTGAACGCCTCAGCGATTTCGATAATTGAAACCGTTCCGGAGCCATCGTCATCTGCACCATTATTAATTTCACCGTTTGCCGAAATACCAATATGGTCTAAATGCGCTGATATTACCAAAACTTCGTCCTTTTTGTCAGAACCTTCCATAAAGCCGGCAACGTTTTCTGTATCGATAATTTCACTGACGCGTTCAACACGGAAAGCCACAGAACCCGTAGGACCCTTAGTCAAAGGTTTGCCCGTTTTATCAAGATCCGCTTTTATCTTGCCTAATTTCTGCGGTGATGTTTTAAGTAATGATGCGGCCATATCAGGTGTCAAAACAAATGATGCGATACCATTCGGGGATTCCTGAACCGGTTTTAAAGTCGGAGCACTGAAACGTCTTGACATCACAGCACGCTGACGAATCTCCTTATCCAAATCCTCGCCACTTTTCTCTGTGATTACAAAAATATATTTAGCACCTTTCGCCAAAGCTAATTTAGCTTTCTGCTGCCAGGAAACCGGACCGCTCCATTTAGTCTTTTCCGAGGTTCCGCTTAACAGAAATTTCCCGTCTGCGGATTTTGGCTCACCTTCAAAAATTAATACCGCCTTATCTTTTACATCAACATTTGCATAGTCATTATAGGAAGATTCCTCAATTCCATAACCAGCCAAAACCACCGGCGTTTCGATTTCCTCCGGAACATTTAATAATCCATTCAAGTAAAAATCTTTATTGAATTCATATTTCTTGCCGTCAATCTTAACATATACATCGCCAAAACTGCGTTTGTAAAGTTTATATTTCTGAAGATAAGATTTTGTTCCGTCACCATTATCGGCAATTGGCTGCAAACCGTAAGACTTGAAATATTTTGAAACATATTCCGCAGCCTTCTTTTGTCCGGGAGATCCTGTATCACGTCCTTCCAAACTGTCGGAGGCAATAATGACCAGATGTTTTTTTAAATCCTCAGGCGTTATGCTCGCTGCATATTTCGTCGCATCATCCTGCGCATAGCTCAAAGTCGTGAGCGTCAGGAACATTCCTGCGAGTATGTTTTTATTCATGGTAATAATTAAAATAAAAAAAAGAATTCCTGCAAAGAAAACAAAGACAGCCGCGAAACCCAAATTCTTGTCATGCGAATGAATTTTTAATTATTGGCCGGTGTTAGCAATTGAGTATCAGGATTATCATACAGCAAATTATTAAAGATCCGCTTTTAAGATAATTTAGTTCACTGTGTCAAATTAATATTGCGCTGTACAACTTGGTTCTTACGGCACATTAACTTGAAAAATGGTATTGATTTTGACCCTGATAATCTATACAAAATGTCAAAATCAGAAATAGCATCCAGTTAATATTTTTCTATACTTTTTGCACTTCTCTCAGCCTAAACGGCGTTTTTGAAATGTTAACAATAAAAAAATTGTAAATTACTGTTATTCAGCGAAAAAAGTCCGTATCTTTGCACCTTATTTGAGAAAGTTCAGCAAGAACACAGCATAGCGGCGAGCCAGGGGGCACCTATTACTGTGCCTGCTGTTAACCGTAAACAATTGACTTATAAAACAATGCAATCCATTCGTAACATCGCAATTATTGCGCACGTTGACCACGGCAAAACAACATTGGTCGACAAAATCATTCATGCTTCGAAGCTTTTTCGTGAAAACCAGGAATTCGGCGATCTGATTCTTGATAACAATGATCTTGAGCGCGAACGTGGAATTACTATCGTTTCGAAAAACGTGTCTGTACGTTACAAAGACTACAAAATCAACGTAATCGATACTCCGGGTCACGCCGACTTTGGTGGTGAAGTGGAACGTGTACTTAAAATGGCTGACGGTGTTTTGTTACTCGTGGATGCATTTGAAGGTCCTATGCCTCAAACGCGTTTCGTTTTATCAAAAGCGATTAGCCTTGGTTTGAAACCAATCGTAGTTGTTAACAAAGTTGACAAAGAAAACTGCCGCCCTGAAGAAGTTCAGGAAAACGTTTTCGATTTGATGTTCAACTTGGGTGCAACCGAAGACCAGCTTGACTTTACAACCGTTTACGGTTCGTCAAAACAAGGATGGATGGGGCCAGACTGGACTAAACCAACCGACAACATTACATACTTGCTTGATACAATTATCGAACAGATTCCTGCGGCCATCATCCACCCGGGTACTCCACAAATGCAGATTACGTCTCTTGACTACAATGCATTCGTTGGTCGTATCGCGATCGGACGTGTATTGCGCGGAACTTTGAAAGAAGGCGCTACAATGTCTCTATGTAAAGCAGACGGCGTTATCAAAAAAGTGAAAGTGAAAGAACTTCAGGTTTTTGAAGGTCTTGGAAGAGTTAAAGTAAGTGAAGTTGAAGCAGGTGATATCTGCGCTGTAACAGGTATCGAAGATTTCGAAATCGGAGATACTTTGGCAGATGCTGAAAACCCGGAAGCACTTCCACGTATTTCTGTTGATGAGCCGACATTGAACATGTTGTTCACGATCAACAACTCTCCTTTCTACGGTAAAGAAGGTAAATTCGTAACATCTCGTCACTTACGTGATCGTTTGATGAAAGAAACGGAGAAAAATCTTGCACTTCGTGTTGAATCAACTGATACAGAAGATAAATTCCTAGTATTTGGACGTGGTATTCTTCACTTGTCAGTTTTGATCGAAACGATGCGCCGTGAAGGTTATGAATTGCAAGTTGGACAGCCTCAGGTTCTTTTCAAAACAGACGAAAACGGACAGCGTCTTGAACCAATCGAAACATTGGTAGTTGACGTTCCTGAATCATCTGCTGGTAAGGTAATTGAATTGGCTACACAACGTAAGGGTGAGCTTTTAATTATGGAACCAAAAGGAGATTTGCAGCATTTGGAATTCGAAATTCCTTCTCGCGGTTTGATCGGTCTTCGTTCTAACGTATTGACTGCAACACAGGGAGAAGCTGTAATGACGCACCGTTTCAAAAGCTTCGAACCATTCCGCGGACCAATTCCGGGACGTAACAGTGGATCGATCATCTCTAAAAACACGGGTGCTGCAACAGGTTACACAATTGACAAATTGCAGGATCGCGGTCGTTTCTTCGTTGAACCAGGTGAAGAAATTTACACTGGCCAGGTAATTGGAGAACATACTCGTCCAAACGATATCGTTGTAAACTTGCAGGAAGCGAAGAAATTAACCAACATGCGTGCTTCTGGTACGGATGACGGACTTCGTATCGTTCCGAAAATTAATTTTTCTTTGGAGGAATCAATGGAATACATCCAGAAAGACGAATATCTTGAAGTAACTCCGCAAAGCATGCGTATGCGGAAGATATATCTTGAAGAAAACGATCGTAAACGTTTCGGTGCTAAAATCGAAATGGTTTAGTCCAATCGTTGGATCAAATTTTTTAGTAAAAAAAGGGAGCACAAATTGTGTTCCCTTTTTTTGTTTTTTTTTGATTCTATTTTTTTCTGAAAACCATATGAAATATTTGGATGAAAGCCGTTATACAGCGGCTTCGTTTCAACAATAAGAAATATTATAAAACAATATCTTTTTTACAAAATTTTATACATTTTCAAGAAAGAACGGGTATTTAATTTAATATGTTGAAAAGGCGTATGTTTGTATGAGCAAAAAGAATAAATTCATTAACATACTTAATATCAGATATTTAATTAAAAATTAAAATGGCTTACATAGAACCTGCTCCGATCAAGGATAAAGAAAATCCGTTGGAGTCCATGATGCATAGATTTGACAAGGCAGTAGAACTTTTAGGAATTTCTGACGAAATGTACCATATCCTGAAAGTGCCCCGAAAACAAGTTACCGTAGGAATTCCTGTTACAATGGATTCCGGGAAAATAAAAGTCTTTGAAGGGTATCGCGTAATACATTCTACAATTCTTGGCCCAAGTAAGGGTGGGATCCGTTTTGATCCGGATGTGAATATTGACGAAGTGCGCGCACTTGCTGCCTGGATGACCTGGAAATGTGCTGTCGTCGACATTCCTTATGGGGGAGCAAAAGGCGGCGTTGCCTGTAATCCACGAGAAATGTCTGCTGGCGAAATGGAGCGTTTGATGCGCGGATATACCATGGCCTTGCTCGATGTTTTCGGACCGGACCAGGATATTCCGGCACCGGATATGGGTACAGGGCAACGTGAAATGGCGTGGCTGATGGATGAATATTCCAAAGCAAAAGGAATGACCATTCCGGCCGTGGTCACTGGAAAACCTTTGGTGCTGGGCGGTTCTTTGGGCCGTACGGAAGCGACAGGCCGTGGTGTGATGGTTTCAGCGCTCTCCGGAATGGAAAAATTGAGAATCAATCCTTACCGGGCAACCGCTGTGGTTCAGGGATTTGGAAATGTTGGTTCTCATGCAGCTTCACTCTTACGTGAGCGTGGTGTTAGTATTCACGCTATCAGCGATATTTCAGGCGCCTATTTCAACGATAAAGGAATTGATATTGCTGCTGCGATCACTTACCGCGACAAAAATAACGGCTCTCTTGATGGTTTTACAGGCGCAGAACTAATTTCCGGCGACGATTTATTTTCAATTCCGGTAGATGTTTTGGTTCCTGCGGCGAAAGAAGATGTCATTACCCGAAGAAATGTTGAAAGCATCCAGGCTAAAATGATTGTAGAAGGAGCAAATGGCCCAACTTCATTCAAGGCTGATGATATTATCAATGACAAGGGAATTATGGTCGTTCCCGATATTCTGGCCAACGCTGGCGGGGTTACGGTTTCTTATTTTGAATGGGTTCAAAACCGTATCGGCTACAAGTGGACATTGGAACGTGTGAACCGCCGTACTGACAGGATCATGAAAGATGCTTTTGATCACGTATATGAGGTTTCCCTTAAATATAAAGTATCGCTTCGGATTGCAGCTTATATAGTTGCTATTGATAAAGTTTCGAGTACCTACAAATTCCGCGGTGGATTTTGAAATATTCTTAAAGAAACAAAAACGGAGAAGGACTTATCTTTCTCCGTTTTTGTTTTAAATCCATGTTAAGTAAATATTAATTCAGCATGATCACGTCAGCAAATCTAGATTCATTCCTTTGATAATGTTAACTTTAACTTTTTATTGAAGTATGAAAGTCTATTTTACCCTATGTCGCTGAGTCCTCGTTTTATTGCCCTGATACTGGCAGTTCTTATTTCCCTCATTACCACAACCTTTTTAGCTTTTGTAGAAGGTGTAGATCGAAGTATGCTCTTTGTTGGAGCAATTGCATGTTTCGTTTCAAGCTTTTTCCTGGTACTTTATACGATTGATATCATTGTTTTTCGTGAAGTGAATAAGATGTACCGTACCATTCATAAGCTCAAAATGAAAGACTTCAACATGGTTCCGCGCAAACGCCTGATCCGTGAATCCAATCCATTGAAAACGCTTAATGATGAGATTTTTGTTTATGTTACAAAAAAACAAAAGGAGATCGACGAACTGAAAAAACTGGAATTATTCAGACGCGAATTTCTGGCTGATGTTTCTCACGAATTTAAAACACCGATTTTTGCTGCCCAGGGTTTCATTCATACCTTACTCGACGGCGCTATGGAAGATGAAAATGTCCGTGAACGGTTTTTGAAAAAAGCGGCGAGAAATCTGGACAGCCTCGACGTTCTTGTAAAAGATCTTCTTGTACTTTCCCAGATGGAAACAGGCGATATTAAAATGAATATTGAAGCAGTAGACATTTTACAATTAAGCCTTAATATTTTTGGCCGGCTTGAAAATATCGCAGAAGACCGCAATGTTACGTTAAAGGTTAAACCGGATGACCTCTCAGAAGTTTGGGTAAAGGCCGATCAGGATCGAATGCAGCAGGTTATGCTGAACCTGATTGAAAATGCTATTAAATATGGAAATGACGGTGGAAAGGTTATCGTTCATTTTAATTCTGGTAAAAAATATGTCGAAATTTCGGTGCGTGATAACGGACCGGGTATACCACCGGAACACTTAACACGTATCTTTGAACGGTTTTACCGTGTGGATAAAAGCCGTTCAAAAGAGCGCGGCGGAACAGGCTTAGGGCTTGCGATTGTGAAGCATATTATCAATGCGCATGGAACAAAAATCGCAGTAATGTCCAAACCCGATAAGGGAACCACCTTTACGTTCAAACTTGAAAAAGTTTTTCAGGGAACGCATCCTGAAAATGAGGAATCATTCACATCTCAGGCGAGTTTATAAATAATTACCAACCATAATTAACAAAACATGTTTGTACACAACGTATTTTTTTGGCTAAAAGATAAAGAGAACGAAGAGGCAAGAGCGGCACTTTTAACAGGCATAAAGTCATTGGAAGCTATCGAATCGATCAAATCAGTTTACATCGGCCCTCCCGCTTCAACACGCAGACCTGTAATTGATGCAAGTTACGACTTTGCTGAGATCCTTATTTTTGATGATGAGGCAGGTCATGACGTATATCAGGTCCACCCTCTTCACAAAAAATTTGTTGAGAAATGTGCACATCTTTGGGAGAAGGTGGTAATCTACGATGTAGAAGCTTAACAAATATTCACAAAAAAGATATCCACAAGTTATCCACACATACGATGTGGATAACTTGTGGATATCGTGTTTAAAAGCCTCTTGATGCAACTATAAAGCACTTTTTTATGTTATTAACACATGTGGATAACTTGTGAAACAGATCAGGTTAGCTGGTCGTAACCCACATGGAAAGGTAATATTTTGTCAACTTGTCGTTATATAGTAACAACAAAAACAAACGAACCATGAAGAAGATAAGAATTGTGAGTTTATATATTGTTTTAGTGGTTGCAGCCATGAGTGTTTCATCTTGCGTCTATCATTCACGTGCACCTTATTACGATAATGGTTATGGGTATGGCTACGGATATCGCCATCCTCCACGCACAATCATTGTCAGACCAACACCTCCGCCAATAACAGTTTATCGGAACAGCCCTCGTAGTTACCGAAACGAGAGACGCAGTCATAGATATTACAACAATCAGAGAAATAACAGGTATGGACAAAACGAGCGGTCACGCGGCCACCGTTAATCAGGATGTAAAATAAAACGAAAAAGAGCTGGGCGAATCAAAATCGTCCAGCTCTTTCTTTAAAACCAAATATCGTCAGATCATTTAGCGCCATCGATTCCCGATTTGGAAGTTTTGGCTTCGACAGGCGGTTTGAATTTGGCATTTTCTATCTTTAAAACAACCGTATTCGGCCATTGTCTGTTTGTGTAAAAACGCTGCCCGTTTACTGCACTTACGGCTAAGCCAATTGGTGTTGGAGAAACTTTTATTGAAGCATCAAAATTATTCACATATTCAACAAGTTCACTTTTATACCCCAGAACGCTTACTTTTGTCTTTGCATTTCCTTCGATCATCGGCATTAAAAAATCCCGGCGTTCTCCGTATTTCCAGTCAGCCGGCTTATCTCTTGTTACAAAAGCGTAAATAAATTTATCATCGTTCGATTGCGTAAACCAGATATTTTTATCACGAATAACCGGTAACGGTTTCACAGCGTAAATAGATTCGCGGTTAGCAAAATTCCACAGTGCGATTTCCCTCAGCAAACTTTCCTGCTCGATCTGAATTTCTCCGTTAGGTTTTGGACCAACGTTGAGAAGAAAATTTCCTCCTTTCGCTCGGATTTCTATCAACATGTCGATGATTTCTGTACCCGATTTATGCGGATCATTTGTTGGTTTATATTGCCAATCTGTTCCCATCGTATAACATGCTTCCCATGGGCGCGGAGATGCCTTATCAGGAATATTTTGTTCCGGTGTGTTCATGGCATCTCGTGTAATTACCAGCTCCGGATTGATACTCCAAGCGTATTCACGCAACCCGTCTCCCGGACCATCAAAAAACATGATATCAATTTTTCCATAATTGGTCAACAATTCTTTGACTTGCTGCTTATCATAATCCATTAATTTAGGATTGTTCATCGGAAACTGTTTTTCATTTTGTAGTCTGCCAAGCGGAATATTGTTTTGATGAAAAAACAGAAAATCCTCCGGAGAAAAATAAATTCCGATCGCGATACCCTGCTTACGGAAAGCATCAATAATTTCCTTCGTCACATCACGTTTGAAAGGGGTGTTCATCACATTAAATGGCGTCGATTTTGTATCAAACATGCAAAACCCGGAATGATGCTTAGTCGTAAAAACGACATACTTCATTCCTGCCAGACGAGCCAAAGTTGCCCATTCGTCAGGATCAAATTTCTTAGGATTAAAAAAAGTTGGAAGTTCTTTAATGTATCTGTCAACATATTCATCCGAAGCCCCAGCCAGCGAATGGCTGATCACGGCACCAAGCGAGACGTCCACATTCCAGTGAATAAACATACCAAAACCCAGATCCTGAAACCACTTAATCCGCTCCGGATTATTGGCTACCTGCTGCTGTGCCTGGGATAAAAATGAAAAACTGAAAAGAAGAATTGATAAAATAAAACGCCGGATCATAATAGTAATTGAGTCAAGATGTAAGTAAACGATGCAAAATCCAATAGAAAATACCCTATTTTCGGACTTTTTATTAATAAACAATTGCAAAACAGAAGCGCTGCCTATTTTTGTTTGTAAAATTGCACACAAATTCTCCGAACGTTTTACATCATGCTCGCTGCATCTATCATCGCATATCTATTGTTAAACCTGGGCATAGGTCTTTGGGCATCCCGGCGAATTACCACCACAACAGATTTTGTACTTGCCGGCAGGAGACTCCCTTTATTTCTTGCAGCGTCTGCCACATTTGCAACCTGGTTCGGTTCCGAAACAATCATGGGAGCGCCAACAGAATTTATTGAGCATGGACTTTTAGGTGTTATCGAAGATCCTTTCGGCGCAGCGTTGTGCCTTTTTTTGGTAGGAATGTTTTTCGCCCGCAGGTTTTACAAAATGAATATCATCACATTTTGTGATTTTTTCAGGATACGGTACGGCCGTCCCGCGGAGTTACTTTCAGCCTTATTAATTATTCCTTCTTATTTCAGCTGGATTGCTGCACAATTGCTCGCCATGGGCATCGTGCTGAAAGTTGTATTAGGCTGGCCGCTTACGGAATGTATTTTACTCAGCTCATTTGTAGTCATACTCTATACCATCTGGGGCGGTATGTGGTCAATATCAATTACTGATTTTGTTCAAACGATCATGATCATTGCCGGACTACTGATTGTTGCCATCGCCTTATACCTGGAAGTCGGAGGATTTTCTCCGCTTATAGAAGCCGCTCCGAAAGACTTTTTCAGAGCATACCCGCAGTTTACTTTTAAAGATTCTGTCGAATACTTCGCAGCCTGGATAACCATTGGCCTTGGCTCAATTCCTCAGCAGGATGTTTTTCAGCGCGTAATGTCGGCCAAGTCTGCGGACGTTTCAGTAAAATCGACTTTGCTGTCTTCTTTCATGTACCTGACCATTGCACTGCTTCCATTATTTATCGGACTTTGCGGCCACCATCTTTATCCGGAATTAGGAAAAGACGATCCGCAAATGATTATCCCCAATATGATTTTGCTGCATACTGGTTTACCATTACAAATATTATTTTTCGGAGCACTCGTATCCGCAATACTCAGCACCACAAGCAGCGCTATTATGGCACCCGCAGCCGTTTTAGGAGAAAATGTGATTAAATTTTTCCGACCGGAACTGACTGATAAGCAGCTTTTGGGAATTATCCGCTTAGGTATCGTTTTCATCACAGCGATTTGCATTTTTATGGCATCAACGCGGGAAAGCATTTTTGAACTCGTAGCCGAATCATCTGCTTTCAGTCTGGTATGCCTGTTTGTTCCTCTTGTATCAGGTTTATATTTAAAGCGAGCTAATCAATCAGGCTGTATTCTGTCGATGGTTGCAGGCCTTGTCATCTGGCTTATTGCAGTTTGGGTTGAAACCGAATATCCCCCGCTGATTTATGGGTTACTTGCGAGCATTCTGGCCATGACCGCCGGAACCTTGTTGGAGAAAAACGGAGCGGTGAAATATAATTTTAACTCAAAACCATAAAAAGAGAACTTCCAAAAGGTGCAGATGGCAGGAACACTCCTTCCATTGTCGTAATCGTTTTCAAAATTCCATTGATAAAGTCCCCGGGATAACTGACATCCGAATGCAGTTCCGCCGTATTTATTTTTCCTGAACGCATTTGATAACGCTGCCATTTCCTTACTACCCAGATCGGCATTGAGAGGAAGAATGGCCAGTACGTATTATAAGAAATTGTCAACCCAGCCATTTTCGTATAACCTGTGAAATCGCTTAGTATAAATCTCCTCGAACTTCCGACAGCAACGTCATGGGTGCCTGCAAATGCTTCGTGCGCATGAATATTGATCAAGATTATCCCGTTCGGGTTCAGACGTTCTTTAAAGTTTTTCAAAGCATTGATTATCTGTTGATCATCAAGGAAGTAAAAAGCGTCATTACAGCAGATAACATCGTAACGCTCACCCTTCCGGAAATTATCAACATTTTTCAGATCACCAAAACTCACATCCAGATTCCTCTCTTTGGAAAATTCGATCGCGTATTGTGAATAATCGAAGCCGGTTAGATTAGAAAATCCATGTTGTTTTAAAAATGACAAAAGGCCTCCGGTACCACATGCCGCATCCAAAATCGAAATTTCCTTTTTCTTTCCAAATTGTTTTGTCATTTGATAAAGAACGCGTTCGTGCAAAATCTGATACCACCAGAGCTTTTGCTCGACTTCAAACATACTTTTATATTCTTCCCGGCTATCAATCATAAATCATTTCCGCTATTATATTTGATAACATACTGAGGTTGACCGCTCTGAGCCATAAAACTTTTCCCAATATATTCTCCCAGAACACTTAATAAGGTGCATTGAATCCCACCGATAAAAATCATGGCAGCGGTAACAACCTGCCAGCCTTTCGGATCCGGGCCGATAATCCACTGCACGAAGAAAAAGGCAAGAAGTAAAAAACCAAGCCCGAAAAGGCTAATCCCGATTGGCATAAAAAGTCTGATCGGTAAGGAAGAATAGCAAAATAGAATATTAAGAAACAAAGAGATTAATTTCCTCCACGTGTAATTTGACACTCCTTCTTCTCTTTTCTGATGCAGAACCTGAACTGTACCAATGTTCTTAGTTATTCGAAAAATAAGCCCATCGATATAAGGATAAGGACCCTGATATTTTATGATCTCTTCAACGACTTCTTTCCTGATCAATTTAAAACTTGATAAGTATAAGTCTTTCGGTTTCTTGATCGAATACGTGGTAACCCAGTTAACAAGCCGACTGCCAAGATTCCTGTAAACAGCATGTTCTTTTTTCGAATAATAAGTATAGACTACATCAAAATCTCCCTTTTCGGCCGTTTCCACAAGTTTCAAAATTTCTTCCGGCGGATTTTGGAAGTCATCGTCGATCATCACGCAAAAATCTCCTTTGGTCCAGTTGAGGCCGCACATTACTGCGTTGAACTCTCCATAATTTCTTCTTAACGATATAAACCGGACATTACTGAAATTCTTCGCCAACCGCATGCAGACCCGCTCAGAGTTGTCCCTGCTTCCATCATTGACCAAAACAATTTCAAAGGTTGTGCCGTCCAACGCAAACTGCAATTTTTCTATCAGCGAAGCAATGTTTGCTTCGCTGTTATAAACCGGTATAACGACTGATAATTTCATTTTTGGTATTTGTTGACCGCCTCAATAATGTATGACACTTCTTCATCCAACAAAACCGGATTCAGTGGCAGGCTAATTACCTGTTTATGAATCTCCTCCGTTATTGGCAAACTGTAATGATTTATAGCTGCGTATGCCTTTTGCTTATGAATCGGTAAGGGATAATGGACATTTGTCTGTACTCCTGCTTTATCCAGAAACTCGATAAATGCAGTCCGATCCGGATGCCTTACCACAAACAAATGCCACGCATCAGCATCGATCCTGTCATCGGGAGGCAGTGCCAGATCCTTCAATTTGATTTCGGCAAGGTAACGTCGGGCAATAGTTCTTCGCCTTTCATTTTCGCTTTCCAAAAATGGCAGCTTAACATTTAGAATCGCTGCCTGAATTTCGTCCAGCCGACTATTAATTCCCTGAAATTCATTTTTATACCTTTCCTTGGAGCCATAATTACGCAGATAAATAATTCGCTCGGCCAAATCCGGATCGTTTGTTGTAACCGCTCCGGCATCTCCTAATGCTCCAAGATTTTTTGTCGGATAGAAACTGAAAGCAGTCGCATCTGCTACACTTCCTACTTTTTGACCATCATAAAATGCTCCGTGTGCCTGGGCAGCGTCTGTTATTACCTTCAAATTATACTTTTTTGCCAGAGACAAAATCTCCTTCATCTCACAGCTTCGCCCATAGAGATCTACACACAGAATTGCTTTTGTTGAGGAGGTAATTTTTTCCTCGATTTTTGAAGGATCAATCAGCATTGAATATGGATCCGGTTCCACAAAAACAGGTACTAAATTTAAGTAACTGACCGGTAACACCGATGCTATATACGTATTGCCCGGCACAATGATTTCACTGCTTTCGGGAAAATCATAAGCGCGTAAAATAAGACCGATAGCATCAAGACCATTAGCCACGCCGATGCAGTATTTTGCCTGACAATAATGCGCGAAAGCACTTTCAAACGATTTTAGTTCGTTTCCTAAAATATACCAACCAGAACGCAATACGCGTAATGAAGCCTCCTCAATAGCCTGTAAATAAGGCTTATTGATTTGATTTAAATCCAGAAATGGGATCATACAGCAACTTGTTGCGATTGCAATAGATAAGGTTGATCAATATAATCGGCTCGGTCATAATACTCATTCGATAATACCAAAAGAATAGAATCTTTTGAAAATGAGTCCATTATGTGCCAATCTTTCGGTTCAAGAATAAGGCAGGTTCTTGGATCGTCCAGAGTGAAGTTTTCTTCAGTTAAGCCGTCGTTACTATAAATATGGCAACTTCCATGAAGACATATCAAGGCATTCCATGATTTATGGTGTCTGTGTCCTCCACGGCTCAAATCCGTAGCTCCATAAATATAAAAGACTCTTTTAATTGTGCCGGGAATTAATTTTTCAAAGACAGTCAGATTCCCGGACTCAGACTGGAAAGTGTCTAATCGCAATAATGTTGGCATAGGGGTGGGTTAAATTTGTATGATGAGACAGTGTGTTATGAATTGAAAATCAGGATATAATAAAGTTCCTAAATAAATTGTATTAATTTTCAGATACAAAAATTTTTATTAACCGGTCTATTTTCCTGAGATGTAATTTATGATTAATTGAACAAATTCCATTGCATCCAATAATCTAAAAGCATAAATATTTTCATTGGAAAAGGTTCAAGCCAAAGAATCCGGTTGTAGCCCATATAATAGATCATCGGATGGCTAACGCAAATGATAGCGGTAAAGAATAATATCACCCGAAGTGAACGTTGAGAGATTGTATGGAAAAGTATAATTAACGACATCATCAGAAATGGAAATCCGTAAGATAGTGCTCTGTCAATATCATGAACATAAATTCCGGAAGCTACAAGTACAGAAAACCCGATAATTAAAGTTAAAATCAACAAGTAACGTTTTGTTAAACCCAAAGCCAGTAACGCAGCTCCCATCAGTAGCCAGGTTCCTTCAAAAGCCGTCCAGAGACTGCTTCCCAAGCCATGTCGATGCGCATCAGCAAACAATACCGGTGTTCCGAGCGTCGAGTAACTATGGTGTGGAAAATACGTTTTCTGTACGTAGATTCTAATGCTAAAATATACGATTAAGGAGACCCAAACGATTATATTTTTACCGAAAAAAATGTTTTTCACCAAGCTGGTAAAACTGAAATCATTATGATCGTACGCTTTTTTCACCATTTGGAAAAGCAACAAGTACCCTCCCGCAATGACGGCGCGTTCATCCGTAAAAAAGGCAATTTGTAAGGCGAAAAAGCTTAGAAAGGGATTTTTATAAAGAATGGCGATCAGCAAAAAGAAATAGGCAAAACCATCTCCATAACCGTAAATATCTGCAAAGGTCCAGACACAGACGAAAATATTAGCGAGTGATAAGACAAAAAAAGTAGTGGTAACTTTGTCTTTACTGGCTTCAAAAACCCACTTGGCAATGTTGTAAAGGAAAAAAACACCGAGAACGGACTGCAATAAAACGATAAGGACAATATTGTGTCCTGTAATAAAAGAAAGTGCAGGCAGTACCCAGCGAAAAATCATATTCTCCCGCCGGACGTCAAAATCCATATCCTTAGGGTGAAAAAGATCCTGGCTTTGGTTTTGAACAAAAACCCACGCATCCAGCTTCATTCCATGCTCACTCAGATGGCCAGCCAACAAAGAATAGGGTGGGAAGGCTAAAAAAAGAGAAATAAAAACCGAAAAAATAACGAGTTTCCATAACCAGTTTTCCGACGCAAAAAAAGACTCAATTCTTCGTTCAAGAGAATGATAAAAATTCTCAAATAGCATGTTTGTCAGGGGGATGTTATCTTTATAAAGTGCTATAAAGATACCAGTTAAGTTCTGACAATTCCTAACCCCAGCTTTTCATAATTTTGCTTCCTTCTTCGCTTTCAACAATTCGAAGATACGTCTGGATCTCCTGTTGTAAATCTTCGACATGACTGATGATTCCAACGATCCGGTTTTCCCTCCGGAGTGATTTCAGTGTTTCGAAAACAGTTTGTAAAGCGTTCTTGTCGAGCGAACCGAAACCCTCGTCCAGAAAAAAGAAGTTATGTTTCGATTCATTGCGCACGTGGATATGATCAGCCAAAGCAAGAGCTAAAGAAAGTGCCGCCTGGAATTTTTGTCCTCCGGAGAGCGTTTTCAACAATCGCATATGCCCACCGTTCAGCAAATCTCTTACCCAGAAACTATTTCCTTCGCCAAGTTCCAGATGCAGTTGCTGATGGGTCATCTGATGGAAACGTTCGTTCGCAGCATGAATCAGATTTTGCAAATAAATACTTGACGCATAATCAACAAATCCACTTGAACGGAACAATCTAGCCAGATCGTCGAGATGTTCCTTACGCAATTGCAAGCGGCTTTTTTCTTTCTGAAGCGATACTTTTTTCGCAAGATCCTGCGCCATTTTCAGTAACATACCATCCATACGGCCTTCTTCCTTCCGCTTGTTATTTAAATCCGTGGTAAGAGCGTCTTTTTTGGAGGTCACCACAGCATGTTTTTCAGGATCATATAGTTCTGCGGAATGTTCTTTTTGCAGCAAATCAAGATCTCTTAATGCATTACCGAGCGTATTTTTAAAATTCTCGATTGATTTTCGTTCAACGTCAATCAGGATCGGTTTTTGAAGTATTTCACTAACCCAACCCTCAGACACAAACTGATTTAAAGTTAACTGATTGCCAATTTCAATTTGTGTCACTAACAGCTCCTGGCGATTCCGGTCGAGCGTTTCCTGTAAAATATTCTGGCTGCCAGCGATCGTATCTTTTTCCCTTTCAAGGATATCCAGTTGCTTTTCCGTTTGCTCAAACAGCAGATTTAGTTCCTTGTATTGTTTTTCGAGGAGTTTTATTTTTTCTAAAATTGAGTCCTTTTCCTGATGATCAAACTCTTTTAAATTTACCCTTTCAAGCTGACCAGACAATGTAGAAATCGTGTTGTCGAGTCTGAGAATATCATTTCTTAAATTTTGGAGCGGTAGTTCGATTTTCTCAGCTTTTTCCTTCATCTCCGTTTCTATCTGCTGAGAAACCAGCTTGATCGTCGCCTCTGTTTCTTTGATTTCTGCCTGAATTTTAACAACCTCCTGAAAATGTTTATCGAAAGCTTCCCGGTTATTTTTATCAAATTTCACCCAGATAAAAGCTTTATCATGCGTTTCAAGTCGCTCTTTATTTTCGCTCCAACGCTGTTTGATCGTACTTTTTTGCCTTTCCAGACTATCGATCTGATTAAAAATACGTTCAACCGGCGATTGAAATTGTCGGATCAGCTGTTCTAATTTGTTAAGACCATTTCTTCGGTTTTCAATTGCTTTAATCTCTTCAAAAACGGAATCATCAGCATGCAACACGGCCGGGTGATGTTCAGCTCCACAAAGCGGACAAGGCTGTCCATCTTCAAGACTGCTGGCATATTGCTGCAAAGCCAGTTTTGTATTCGCAGAAACTAATTGCTTGTTTAGATTTTCGCTTTCCTTTTCGTTCGTCAATAAATATTCAGAAACAGTATTTTGAATCATTTCAAGACTCGCTTCTGATTCAATATTGAATGAAAAAGTCTCATTCGCTTCCTTCGTTCTGGTATGTAAGGCGAGTTGCTGTTTTTCTATTTCAGCCTTTAAGTCATCTGCTTCTTTTTTAATATTGGCACGTGTTTCTACCAGACTGTCAAAAGTTGTGTACCAGACTTTTACCTGGCTCAGCTCCTGAATATCAGATTGACCTGCCTTCTTTTTATCGTTTTCTTCTTCCTTTTGCTGTTTTTGTTTTTTTAATAACTCAATAGAATTTTCCTTTTCCAGGAGCTTTGCCTCTCCTCTTGAAAGCGTAGCCTTATTTTTATCAAGAGCCGCTTTATTTTCAATAATCTGAATTACTTTTTCCAATTCCTCAGCCGTATCCAGAAGCTCCTCACGTTTTTCATACTGAGCCTGAATTTTGGTCAAAACCTCCTTCTGTTGAATAAGGAGAGAATCTAAATCTCTGGTCCTTTTGGAATTTTTATCAAAAGTCAGTGTGTCCCGTTCGATTCCTAAGCTTAATGATTTTTTCCTTTCAAGCAGTGATTTAAAATGCAAAGAACAAATTTCGAAAACGCGAAGTGTTTCTTCTCTCAGCTCCATATCAGGCCTTTGCGACTCTAATTGAGAAATCTGACTGGTAAGAAGCTGTAATCTTTCCGCAGCCAGTTTTAATTTCTGAAACTGATTGTCTAATTCCGTTTGTATCAAAAGCTCGTCCGCGACGGACTTAATCTGTGCCCGGATTTCCTGCCGTTTCACTTCCTCGCCTGCAACCATTTCCGGCGTCACTTCACCCAGGCTCATTAGCTGCCCATCCAGATTAGAAAGTTCCAGATCATTTTGCTTGCTCAGCGTCCCCACTTTCCTGCTCAGATCATACTTTTCGAGCTGAAAAAGTTCTTTCATCATCCGGGTACGCTCGGCATCTTTTAGCTCAATAAATTCCTGAAAACGGCCTTGGGGAATAATAATCGTGCGGCGGAAATTATCGTAACTTAATCCGATAATTTTTTCTGCATTTTCTTCATCCGGCAGTGGAATCCAGGCTTCATCAACCCATTTATATGCTTTCCTTTCAAAAGTTTTTACTTCCTTAAAATTCTTGCTGTTTCTTTTTCCTTTTACCGTAAACCGGTAAAGATCAGCCGTTTTCCCTGCAATACATTCAAAATCAATCAGTAAATCATCTGACCGCAGGTTCATCATATTATACGTCCGGTCATCTCCGGAGCGGTTTAATCTTTCCGTATCGCCGTAAAGCGCAAATGTTATTGCCTCTAAAATTGAAGATTTACCACTCCCGACAGCACCAAAAATACCAAACAACGAAGCATCGGTTAATGCGTCGAATTGAATTTCCTGTTCAGACTGATAAGAATATAATCCTTTAATTTTGAGATACTTGGGAATCATGATGTAGCTTTCGACCGTTAGCGGTCGTCTAACGGCTTGTTATGTAGGATGTATTTTAATATTTTTATAAATGACTTACGTCAGTAGACGATTGCTGACTGCCGAAAGAGGGCTGCCCCAGTAAATCTTCCAGATAAACCCGGTCGTTGCTTAGCCTCGGCACCTTGTTCTGGCCACCAAGTTTATTGCGTTTTGCCATCCAGTTGTAAAACGTATTTGCCGGCGCAAAATGCACCCGGGGAACCAGCAGCGCCATATCCTTGTATCTTTTTGCATCATAATCCGAATTGACTTCCCGTAGCGTTTCATCAAGTATCCGGATAAATTCTTCCTGACTTTGCGGTTCTTTTGTAAATTCGATTACCCACTCGTGGCGTCCGCGGGAGCCATCACCCATATAAACGGGACCGGCTGTATAATTGGCGACCAAAGAATCTGTCTTCTGAGACGCTATTTTAATCGCATGATCCGCATTTTCAACGATTACTTCCTCACCAAAAGCATTGATAAAATGTTTGGTTCTGCCGCTCACTTTCAATCGGAAAGGATATTTCGAAGTAAATTTTACAGTATCGCCAATGAGATAACGCCACAGACCGGCATTGGTTGAAATCACTAACGCATAATTTTTACCTACCTCCACTTCATCAAGCAAAAGTGCTTTCGGATGTGGTTTCCCTACTTCCTCCACCGGAAGAAATTCGTAGAAAATTCCGTAATCCAGCATAAGCAGCATTTCTCCAACTTTGGAAAGGTCATCCTGAATGGCAAAAAACCCTTCCGAGGCGCTATACGTTTCGAGGTAAGTTACCTGCTCCGACGGGAAATACTTTTGTGTGAATAAATCGCGATAAGGCTCAAAGGAAACCGCTCCGTGAACAAATACCTCGAAATCAGGCCAGACTTCCAGCATGTTGCTTTTCCCAGTCAATTCCAGAATCTGATCCAGCAAAACGATTGTCCATGTGGGTACACCAAGAATGCTTGTCACATTTTCCTGAGAACAGATGTTAGCCATCTTCTCAAGCTTGCTTTCCCAATGATCCATCAGCGCAACTTCCAAAGGCGGTGTGCGCATGAATTCTCCCCAAGCCGGAAGATTTTGCATAATTACAGCCGAGACATCACCTACCTGGGTATAATCATCAAATGGATTTGCATGTAAGGTACCTCCTATCGAAAGCCCTTTTCCATCAAAAACACGTGTTTCAGGACGGTTATGGATCAACAACGTCATCATATCCTTTCCTCCTTCATAATGGCATTCTTCCAACGCCTCGGGAGAAACCGGTAAAAACTTGCTTCTGGCATTTGTAGTACCTGAAGATTTAGAAAACCATTCGATCTGAGAAGGCCAAAGCACATTAGGCTCGCCTTTCAAAACGCGTTCGATGTAAGGATACAACTCCTCATAAGAAGAAACAGGAACCTGCTCCTGAAATTCCCTGATGGATTTTATTTGACCATAGTTATATTTTGATCCCCATTCGGTATATCGCGCCGTTTCGATAAGTTCCGAAAATATACGTTGCTGGGTTTCAATGGGGTTATTCATAAACTGCTCGATCCTTTCAAAGCGTCGCTTCAAAAACCAAACAGTCATATTATTCACCAGCTTCATAGTAGTCAGATTGTTGATATAAATTCTTTCCGGAATTTGTCAAAAATAACAAATAAAATGGAGAGGAAATAAGTTTGCAAGCTTATTCCCTCTCCATTTTGTTAAAACAGACTAGGCTTTTGTACTAAATTTTCTATATAAAAATAATAATAGTACCGCGCCCAGAATCGCGATAAAAAGGCTTCCCATATTGAAGCCGTCAACGGTTCCAAATCCGAGAAGCGAAGAAATCCAGCCTCCTACAACGGCGCCGGCTATCCCTATTAAAATTGTGACAATAAACCCTCCCGGATCTTTGCCCGGATGCAAAGCTTTGGCAATCGCGCCAGCTACTAATCCAACTATAATCCACGTCAAAACGCCCATAGTGTATTCTGTTTATAGTGTTAAAAAAGTTACTTTTCTAATGTTATAAAAAGTATACCGCATCAGGAAATTTTAACAGAATATATTCTAAAAAGAAGAACTCCTTTCCGGATGATAACCCGAGAAAGAGCTTAAATCACTGAAAATGTGCGAAAAATATAAATATTTATTTATCAAAAAACATATTACTACCTCCTGCTTTTCTTTCAAAAGTTGTAGTGAAATCGTCGGTATACCCAGCGGTACGAAGTTGATCAGTTTTTTGTCGGACCGTGGCCGAACCTGTAATTTCAAGAATTGCAGCGGCAAGAAGCGGATCTTTTGGATTTCCATATGGGAATAATCTTAACCCTTCTTTTACCGGTATATCAGGCGTAAAACCTTTGCTGTAATCCGATTGTTTGAGACTGTTGAAGGATTTAGTCACGATCGGCTGAAGGCCCCACTTGACTTTTTTACTATCATCGCTCAGTGTCACCGATCCAACATTTTTGCCCACCGTCTGATCGCCAATAACGGTGACTTTCATAAACGGTTTCAATCCATTAATCAGCAACTCGCTGGCGGAAGCAGTTCTGTTTGACGTAAGGATGATTAGATGCTTTAATCCAGAGCCGATATTCTGGCTTTTTGAAGAAAATTTATCTGTGAAATAATCCTTACCGTAGCGTTTTTCAAGAACTGGTGTCAATGTCGAATTGTATTCTTTGTAATAAAAAATGTCATTTGACGTAATTCCCTTCCCGATCAGACTTGCCAGATTAGTCGCCGAACTAACATAACCACCGGGATTATAGCGTAAGTCCAGAACCAGAGCATTTACATTTTTTGATTTGAAGGAAGCGAAGACATTGTCAATTTTTTGATCGTATTCTTTTTTATCGCTTCCACTTTTACTGGCAATAAATTGATGGTAAACCAAATAACCTATTGTATTACTTCCGTATTGAAGCGTGGTATCAAAAAATACCGGATCTTCCTGAAAGCTAACCGGTATGACATTTCTCGTGGTAGTCGTTTCCACGATTGCATCCTGATCATTAAGCGCTCCCAACGTGTATTTTTTTGCAGCATCCGAATAGACCAGATCGTAATAATTAGAAGCAGTCAATTGCTTGTCATCAATTCGTGTGATGATATCACCTCTTTTGAAACCTGCCAGAGCTGCGGGCGAGCCAGGTAAAGCATAACCTACCAGGCCGACGATATTTGTACCGCCTGTTGGATAGTAAAATAATCTTAGCTGAAGGCCCGTAGTTTTTGAAGAACCGCTCAATTCCGCTTTCAGTGCATCAGCGTCACTTTCAATCCAGGAAAAACGGTCACCATCCGGGCGTGCAGTTGCGTCAAATTTGTACAACAATGAATTAAAAAGTGCCTCAGGTGCCAAAGTTAAATCTGGATTTGCCGGGATTTTGTCATTCCAGTAATACCAGGTTTTCATCTGATCGACAATCCAGTTACTGGTTTCCAGGTCCGTCGCCGGGTCAACATTTTTATCATGGCAAGCACTCAAAATACCTGTAAAAACCAGCAAAAGCAGTAACACCTTTCTCATAACGACGACTTAGTTTGTTGACAAAAATACTTCTTCAATAATATCACAGGCAGCATTCATCTGATCTTCTGTAATTACCAACGGAGGCGCAAAACGAATTTTATTTCCGTGTGTCGGTTTACATAACAATCCTTTATCCATCATTTTATAACACAGGTTCATCGCCGTAGCGCTGTCCTCAATATCATTTATTACAATAGCATTCAAAAGCCCTTTGCCTCTTACTAACGATATAAGGTCGCATTTCTGCTGTAAGCCAGAGATTCTTTTTCGGAAAAGTTCCCCCATAACTTCCGCATTGTCAGCCAGGTTTTCATCATCTACTACTTGCAAAGCCGCCATAGTCACTGCACAAGCCAAAGGATTTCCGCCATACGTCGAGCCGTGTTCGCCAGGCGCAATCGTCAGCATAATCTCGTCATCAGCAAAAGCGGCAGAAACCGGCATGGTTCCGCCTGATAATGCTTTTCCGAGTACCAGAATATCCGGTTTTACATTTTCCCAGTCACAAGCCAGTCTTTTTCCTGTCCGACCTATTCCGGTCTGAACTTCGTCGGCGATAAATAAAACATTATATTTTGTGCACAAATCCCGCACACCTTTTAAATATCCTTCTTTTGGGACAACCACACCGGCCTCTCCCTGAATCGGCTCTACCATGAAGCCTGCAATATTCGGATCGCTTTTTAAAATGCTTTCCAAAGCGTCCAGGTCATCATAAGGAATAATTTCGAAACCTGGTAAAAACGGACCATAATCATCCGTGCTGGATGGATCGGTCGAGGACGAGATTGCCGCCAGAGTACGTCCCCAGAAATTTCCGGAAGCATATACTGTTTTCGCCTTATTTGGTGCGATACCTTTTACTTTATATGCCCATTTCCGTGTCAGTTTCAAAGCTGTCTCGCCGCCTTCTACGCCGGAATTCATCATCAAAACTTTGTCATACCCGAAATATTCACACAAGAACTTCTCACATTCTCCCAGTTTATCACTGTAAAAAGCACGGGAAGTCAGGGTAAGTTTTTGAGCCTGCTCAATCATCGCATCAATTATTCTTGGATGACAATGACCTTGACTCACAGCACTATAGGCGGATAAAAAATCCAGATATCGTTTCCCTTCAACATCCCATACATACACGCCGGAACCTTTCGCAAGCACAACGGGCATAGGTTTATAGTTATGCGCGCCGTATTTCCCCTCCAATTCCATTGCATGTTGCGTTGCTTCAAGCATCGTCATTTCCGTATAGTTTGCCATTGTATTTACGTTTAAGCGGATTCATTCGATTTAGATGGAGTAAAAATACGGAAATCCTGCGTGTGGATAATTGTTTGCAGAAAAGTTTAATTTTTAAACCCAGTTCTTAATACACAACATTTGCAGAAGATTTTTGTGCTTCGATCTGCTGGCTTCACAGTTGCAAAATCCATATATTTAGAAAAATCTTGCCTTATCCATCATTAGAAAATCTCCCGATTGAATCGATGAAATTCAGAAGTGCAACAGACAACGATATTCCACAATTACAAAAGCTTGGTTTGAATGCTTACGGTCAATTTGAAACCGTTCTGACCGAAGAAAACTGGAAGAAACTGAATTCTATTTTACTAAGCGAAAAAACATATCCGGACCTGCTTTCCAAATCGTTATGTTTCGTTTGTGAAGAAAATGAAAAAATCATCGGGATGGCGTTTTTTATCCCAAAAGGTAATCCGACCGATATTTTTCAAGAAAACTGGTCGTATGTACGAATGGTAGGCGTGGATACTGAATACGCTGGAAAAGGCATTGGCAAAAAACTGATGCAGCTTTGCGTCGATCATGCAAGACAAACGGAAGAAAAATTCATTGCTTTGCATACCTCCGAATTTATGGACGCCGCAAGACATATTTATGAAGCAATGGGTTTTAAACAAATAAAAGAACTCGAAACCCGACTTGGAAAGATGTATTGGCTTTATGTGAAGGAATTGTAACTTGCTATTTTAACTGGCTTCAAAACTCTAAGAATCAATCTGGTGAAAAGAAAATACATCATAAGATCAGCGGTCAGATTCATTTTCGTCAGTCTTTTTTTACTGCATTTGGGTTGCAGTAAAAAGACAGTCACAATCGATAACACCAGATCAAATTTTCGGGTTATTGGTTATCTGCCTGGTAAGGAAAATTTGGTAGCATCGGCCAAGACTATCGATTACAGCAAAATCACGCATCTTTATATCGCTTTCATCAATCCGGATTCCCTGGGAAATTTGAAAGGAACGGAATATCTGAAGGAAGTTGCGGTGATCACTCATGCAAAAAATGTTAAGATCATGGCATCCATCGGCGGCGGCGGAGCTCCGGCATATTACCCGTCTTTTTTAATTGGAGAAAAAAAGACAAAACTGATTAGCGATCTCGTAAACCTTGCTGTTGAAAATAATCTGGATGGTATTGATGTGGACCTCGAAGGCACTTTGATAGACAGCAATTATGAAAATTTTGTAATCGATCTGGCTGCACAATTAAGATCGAAAAATAAAATGATCACTGCCGCCATCGCGACCGTTTACAAAGATCAGTTTACCGATAAGGCTCTTGCGCAGTTTGACTTTGTGAATATCATGTCATATGACAAAACCGGACCGTGGAACCTCTCAAAACCTGGTCCGCACGCACCTTATGAAATGGCAGTCGAGGATCTGGATTATTGGACAAAAACACGTGGTATTGTCAAAGAAAAGTTAAGTCTGGGTGTTCCGTTTTATGGTTATGGATTTGGCGGGAGTGCGCCTGAAAGTATTTCCTGGAAGAATCTGATTCTCCAATATCCAGACAAAATTAACGCCGATGAATTCAGCATGAATGGTGGAAATCTGTATTATAACGGCATCCCGACGATTAGAAAAAAAACCTCGCTTGCCATAGAAAAATCAGGAGGAATTATGATCTGGCAGTTGTTGCAGGATACCACGGGCGAGCAGTCTCTTTTAGGAAATATTCACGCTGTAATTCATGCAAAATGAGTAAATTTTCAATTCCGCTCATGTTGTTTCTGATTTCAGCTAATTGTTCTTTTTCTCAAAAAGTGAAGTTCCAGATTCTTAGCCCGAAAGAATTAAAAGGCCGTAAAGCCGTCCTTCTGACCCGGGAAAAAGGATTTGCAGCTATTGTCCATTCAATCAAACTCAATTCTGATATTTTCAATCTTGATATCGATAATGATCTTGTTCCGGATTTATATCAGCTCCATGTTTCTCAAATTAAAGGATCGCTGTTTTTCTTTCTGGAACAGGGAACGCGTATTCAGCTTGATACTAATGACGTCACCAAATCCATTGTCACGAATTCAAAAAGTACACTGGAATGGCAGGCGTTTGAAAGAAATATCCAAAAACCGTCGGATGATCGCATTAAAACTTATGTACTGGGAGAAAAACAGGCAAGAAAAGACAGAAATGCAGACAGCCTGAATTTTTGGGTTGAGAAGCAGGCGTTGGAAAAAGAAGATTTAGTCTTAAAAACCGGTACATTTATCCTGGAAAATCCGGCTTCCTATGTCAGCCTTTACTTACTAAAAATCAACTGGTATGCCTTTCAGGATAAAGGTTTGTTTGAAAAGCTGGACAACTCACTTGCAGGACATAAAACCTACATTTATTTGAAAGAGAAAAACAAGAAAATAGCGGAAAGGCAGCCGGTTAAAGTTTTGAAGATGCAGTAAGTGATCAGCTTATCTCCTGATTATCAAAAACATTGGTTTTATTTTGAATAAATTGATGAAATCGCAATCTTGCTTGTCACAAAAGAATTGAATTTTAAAGCCAGAACTGCCATGTCTAAAAATAATCCAGAGATCGATCAATACATCGCCGGTTTTCCGCCCGAAACTCAAAAGTTGTTGGAACAAATGCGCCAGACGATTCGCGCCGCAGCTCCGGATGCAGAAGAGAAAATTGGCTATGGTATGCCGACCTTGACTCTGCACGGCAATCTGGTTCACTACGCCGCTTATAAAAATCACATCGGATTTTATCCAGCGCCGCAGGGACTGGAAGAATTTAAAGAAGAATTGGCAGGATATAAAGGTTCGAAAGGTGCCGTTCAATTTCCTTTGGACAAACCGCTTCCGCTTGATCTGGTAACCAGAATCACCAAATACAGGATTGAAAAAAATCTTGAAAAAGCAGCTGTTAAAAAGAAAGTACCGGTAAAGACTGCGAAACTTTCAGATTCCGAGCAGGTAAGCGAGCATATAAAAAAACTTGATCCGGCGACAGGCGATACCGTGGAAGCGATCAGACAAATCATTTTGAAAACAGACAAAGAAATCGCCGAACAGATCAAATGGAATAATCCGAGCTTCTACTATTCTGGCGAAATGAAACCGTTTGATGCCAAAGAATATAAACGCGATATCGTGGTGATGAATCTTCATAAGGGAAGAATCATGCTGGTTTTTCCGAGTGGCGCAAAGGTAAATGACCCGTCAGGGTTGCTTGAAGGTGATTATAAAGATGGTAGAAGAACGCTTGTTTTTAAAGATTCGGAAGATGTTAAATCTAAAAAGGAAGCTTTGCAGGATGTGTTGAAGTCTTGGCTGGCGTTGGTTGAGAAATAAAGAAAGTGTAAGACTGGCCTCGTCGGGGATTTCAACCTTGGGAAGGCGGGTGCAATTTGATAATTCTTCTTGTTCCTCATTCCAAACCACTTATCTTTGCAGCATAATCTCAAAGGGGTGCCCTACCTAACGGGCTGAGATCATACCCATATTACCTGATCCGGATAATGCCGGCGTAGGAAGAGAAAGCTAAACTTAGGACTAGCGAAAATTGTATCATTACGCATTTTCAAAATACCTGATAAGCTGAATCGAATAACCATTTTTTATTGAACCAAAAGGATAGGTGGCCCCTTGCCTGTTCGTAACAATTAATTATCGCAATGCGAAAAGTTACGACCTGTCTTCTAACACTCGTTATCAGTACATTACTGAGCATATCTGCTTTTGCTCAAAAAACATTAACCGGTCAGATCACCGATCAGGAAGATGGAAAACCGCTTCCCGGCGCAACCGTCCGGGCTGGCGACATCAGAGGTACCACAACGGACGCCAACGGAAGATTTACGCTCCGGAATATCTCTGATAATATTGCCTCACTGGAAATATCATACATCGGATATCAAACAGTAAAACTGGATGCTGCCAGTATAAGTTCTGAAAAACCGCTCGAAATTAAACTTCAGAAAAGCACTTTCCAGGCAGACGAAGTGATTGTAAATGCTACCCGCGTGACCGATAAAACGGGGATGGCCTATACTAATGTAAACGCCGAAGCGCTCAACAAACAAAATCTTGGGCAAGATCTTCCCGTCCTTTTAAATTTTACACCTTCACTGGTAAGTACGAGTGATGCGGGTGGTGGTGTTGGTTATACTGGTATCCGCATACGCGGCACGGACGCAACCCGGATCAACGTGACTGTCAACGGAATTCCTTATAATGATGCAGAAAGTCAGGGCGTTTTTTGGGTTAATATGCCAGACTTTGCTTCTTCGGTAAGCAGTATCCAGATTCAGCGCGGAGTTGGGACGTCGACAAATGGCGCCGGTGCTTTCGGAGCGACTGTGAATATTAGTACCAATCAGTTTCGTAAAGAAGCTTATGCAGAGCTTAACAATTCATACGGATCTTTCAATACTTTCAAAAATACGATCAAGATTGGAAGTGGTCTGGTAAAAGATAAATTCACTTTCGATGCGCGTTTATCGCGGGTTTCCTCCGATGGATATGTTGATCGCGCATCTTCGGAACTTCATTCCTATTATTTATCTGGTGCTTATTTTGGAGGAAAAAGCTTTGTCCGGGTCAATGTATTTTCAGGAAAAGAAAGAACCTACCAATCCTGGAACGGCGTTCCGGAAGCTAAACTTCGGGGAGACCGGGAAGGCATTTTATCTTATATAGACCGCAATGGTCTGGATGAAAAAGACGCGGAAAATCTGCTGACTTCCGACAACCGTACTTACAATTCATATACTTACAAAAATGAGGTTGATAATTACCGTCAGGATCATTACCAGGTTGTCACATCGCATACTTTGAACAACAATCTGACTTTGAACCTGAATGGTTTTCTGGTGCGTGGTTTGGGTTATTATGAGCAGTATCGCAAGAATAACAAATTCAGCAGTTACAACCTGCCCGATATTATTTCCGGTAATGATACGATTTCAAGGACGGACCTTATACGCCGCAGATGGCTCGACAATTATTTTTACGGATCAACATTCTCTCTTGACTACAACAGCTTCAAAAAGCTGACTGCTAGCATTGGCGGTGGATACAATTATTACGATGGCGATCATTACGGGGAAATTATCTGGGCGAGAAATGCGGGTAATACTGAAAATGAACAGCGTTATTATTTCAATAAAGGAATCAAGCAGGATTTTAATATTTATGGAAAACTTTACTACCAGTTCACTGAAAAACTGAATGCGTTCGGAGACCTTCAATACCGCAGGGTAAGTCATAAAATTGACGGAATGGACAA